>ERZ836939.1481-NODE-1481-length-26679-cov-4.770057_pt1 | contig 26679 bp, 28 predicted proteins | sample MGYA00519912_ERZ836939 | MGnify/ENA primary metagenome ERZ836939 (study PRJEB31850, sample SAMEA3708810) | human gut metagenome | biome: human gut; feature: human-associated habitat; material: faeces | place: China | collected 2014 ...
CAGCCAGTGGTATGCCTTTCCCGGCACTCCCGCCGTGGAGCGCCGGCCCGTCTATGAGGACGGAAAGCCGGTCTATGACGACGACAAGCTGCAGACGACGACAGTGGAGACCATGCGCTATAAATCAACACCGTCCCGATACACACAGCCTCAGAAGCGGCCTGTCAATGAGCGAAAGCCGCCCAATCGGAAGAAACCCTAATTTGCAGGCAGACGCATCCAGCTTCGGACGCGTCTGCCTGCCCTTTTATCATATGAGCGCATTCTTCTCCATCCACTATCTGACCGTCTACTACCTGCTGCAGCCCTACACGGCCGGGACGGAGATGAAGAGTGGGACCTACCGCATTGTGATGGTTCTCACCTATGTGGTGTGCTATGCCCTGATCAATGTCCGGCTGCCGATCCTGGTGTTCGGCGCGGCGTGCATCGCTTTCTGTGTGGTGTACTCCATCGTTGCCAGCATCCTGGTCTATCAATTCGCACCGCAGACCTTCCGCCTGCGGACATAAGGACGCTTTTTCCTTGAGCAAGGGAGCTGCGCAGGCGGGCGCGGCTCCTTTTTTACGGCGGGGTGAGAGAAAGACGGCAGGGGAAACTGGAGAGGGGGCCATACGCTCCATACATCAGAAAACTTGAAATTTCGAGATTCCCCTGATACTTTCCTTAGAATTGCCTGTTACCATGGCGGCAGCACTTGAAAAGGAGACTTCTGCTATGGAATCAACACGCACATTGACCAGAACCGGGGGTATTACAGAGACGGGCCTCAAGTGGATCGCCCTGGTGACCATGGTCATGGATCACATCCACTACTTCTTCGGCTTTACCGGCTGGATCCCAGAGTGGTTCAGCATGGCGGGGCGGCTGGCGGCGCCCCTGTTCCTGTTCTGCCTGGTGGAGGGCTTTACCCACACCCGCAGCCGGAAAAAATACTTTGCCAAGGTCTATATCCTCTCCGCCGCTATGTCCATTCTGCTGTTCTTCATGGCCTTCGGCGGGATCCTGGTGCGTCCGGACGGCTTTTATCCCACCAACGGAATGATGACCACCTTTGTGATCCTCATGATCGTCTGGCAGGGCATGGACTGGCTGGGGCAGAAAAAGATCCTGCCCGGCCTTGCGGCGGTGATCCTCCCGCTGGCCTGGCCTTTTCTTGTGGTTGGGCTCCTGGCGGCGGCCCCGTCCCTTTCGTCGCCCCTGGGTTTCCTCTGCTACTCCTTCCTCCCCATGTGGGGGACAACAGGGGACAGCAGCTGGCCTGTGCTGGTGATAGGGCTGGTGCTCTACCTGTTCCGCAAGCGTCGGGGCGTGCAGGCGGCGGCCTTCTCCGTTTACTACATCCTCTACGGCGTAGTCTACATGATCTTCATGGGTTCCGCCATGGCGCCGGACTTCGCCTGGTGGCAGATCTTTACCCAGTACTATGAGATCTACGGCATCTTGGCGGCGCCGCTGATGCTGTGGTATAATGGCCGGCGGGGCGGCGGGCACAAGCTGCTGTTCTATGCCTTTTACCCCGCCCACATCTATCTTCTCTATGCCCTCTCCTGGGGCGCCTATCTTTTGCTGAATTGAGGTGAGCGGCCATGGCCCATATCCTGGTGGTGGATGACGACAAAGATCTCTGTGCCCTGCTGAAGACCGCTCTGGAACGGGACGGACACCAGGTGTCCACCCATCTCACCGGCCGGGAGGTGGACGAGGCAGCCTGCCGCTGGGCGGACTGTATCCTGCTGGATGTGATGATGCCGGGGGAGGATGGGTTTGCCCTCTGCCGCCGCATCCGAACTCTGGCGGACTGCCCCATCCTCTTCCTCACGGCAAAGACCGAGGAGGCCGATGTTCTCACCGGCCTGGGGCTGGGTGGGGACGACTACCTCACCAAGCCCTTCCGCGTCGCGGAGCTGCGGGCGCGGGTGGCGGCCCATCTTCGCCGGGAGCAGCGTGCGCCCCACGCCCGCCTGCGCCGGGGCGGACTGGATTTTGACCTGGCGGAGCGGGCCGTGTACTGGCAGGACACACCCTTGAAACTGACCAGGGGCGAATACGCCATCTGTGAGTATCTGGCTATGCACCCTGGACAGACCTTCTCCAAGGAACAGCTCTATGAGGCGGCCTTTGGCTACGACGGCGAGGCAGATGCCTCTGCGGTTACAGAGCACATCAAAAACATCCGGACCAAGCTGCGTCCGACAGGGGAGAGTCCCATTGAAACCGTCTGGGGGGTGGGCTATAAGTGGAAAAACGGATAAAGAAGCCCGCCGGTCTGACGGCGCTGTTCTGGCGGTATCTCCTCACCACCGGCGCAGTGATTATATTGCTGGCCATCCTCTGGTGGTTTTGGATGATCGTCATGATGCGAAACGGTATTGTCTACCCAGCCAACACCGCCGCCAATGGGGTGGAAACTGTGGTGCAGGCCCTGTCTGCCGGGGAACTGGATACAGCGGACATCCCCTATTTCTACCGCTGGGCTATTTTCGATGATCGTGGGGAGGTGCTGAGCGACGGGAATATGGACCAGCGACATCTGGACTATGCGAAGGCTGCCTTGGCCGGGGAGCCGGATCCCCAGGGGATGTTCTATTCCCAGTACCACCGACTGACCCAGATGCCGGACGGGACCACCTGTGTGATCCAATATGACTACTCCATGCCTTACGGCTCCGAGGTGCTCCAGGGCCGCCTGCCGGAGTTTCAGACCTGTGCAGCCATCATCCTGCTGCTCTCCTGGCTGGCAGCGGGCGCGATCTCCACCCATCATTTTGCCGGCCTTCTCCGAAGGGATGCCGCTCTGCTGACCGGCGCCACCGAAACCATTGCCCAACAGCGCTTGGATACGCCTCTTTCTGGGAAAGCCAGAGTGCGGGAGTTTGGGGAGACCCTAACTGCCATGGAGCAGATGCGCTTGAGCTTGGCCCAATCTCTGGAGCGGCAGTGGGCCATGGAGCAACAGCGCCGCTTAGAACTGGCGGCGCTGACCCACGACCTTAAAACACCGCTGACTGTCATCAGCGGCAATGCGGAACTGCTGGCGGAGGACTCTCTGCCGGCGGCCCAGGGGGAGATGGTGAATACCATCCTCCACAGCGCCCTCCGGCTCCAGGACTATGTGGCCCAGCTGCGGGCCATGACCGCCGAAGGCGCGGAAGCAGACCAGAAGAAGGAGACGGCGGACCTGGCGGACCTGGTCTGTGGATGGCGGGGGATCGGGCAGAGCCTCTGCTCTGCAAAACAGATTCGTTTCCAATGTCCTTCTGTCCCCAAACTGGAATTGTCCGTCTACCGCACCAGCCTGGATCGGGTGGTGAGCAATCTGCTGGACAATGCAGTTCGCTATACGCCGGTAGGCGGGCAGATAACTCTCACCGCATTCAGAGAGGGAGACCGACTGACCATTGCCGTGGAGGACAGTGGCCCCGGTTTCTCCCTGGAGGCCTTGGCCAGGGGTGAACAGGCCTTCTTTACCAGCGACGCCAGCCGGCCACAGGAAGGCCACATGGGAATGGGCCTCTATTTCGCTGGACAGGCTGCAAAGCGCCACGGCGGTTCCCTGAGGCTTGCCAACACTGAGCAAGGTGCAAGGGCAGAACTGGTGTTGCCGATAAACTGAAATCTGCCGGCTGTCCCACGGGGGCAACCGGCAGATTTTATTGCTGCTTTCTGAAGATGTTAAGACACGTTGCTTGTGGCAACGGGCGATTTCAGTTACAATAACGGCAGCGAAGGAAAGAAAGGAGGCGGTCCTCTATACTCAACGAAAATATAAAAGCATTCAGAAAATCAAAAGGACTTTCCCAGCAGGAACTTGCTGTCAAACTGAATGTTGTGCGGCAGACTGTCTCGAAATGGGAGCAAGGCCGGTCGGTTCCAGATTCTGATATGTTGATCTCCCTGTCGGAAGTGCTTGAAATACCTGTGAGCACATTGCTGGGAGAAACCGTTATAGAAACAGAGGTTGATGGCCTAAAAGCTATTTCCGAAAAACTGGAAGTGATAAACTTGCAGTTGGCGCAAAGGAAAGCCGCGGGAAGAAAAATTGTTCGTTGGCTGCTTATTTCATTATGTGCAATTATAGTAATGATTTTTGCGGCTTTGATAATATGGAGTAGTCCTTATTTGGGTTGGGATTATAGTGACCCTGAAACCGCCGTTCTCGGAGTGGCTTTCCACTCATTTGAATGGTTGTTTGTCAGAGTAGCGCCGATTATCTTTATTGTTGCAATTATTGGAATTTTCTTTACATTCAAGAGAAAATGAAGTGATAAATGGGGGTATTTCCAAAATGAAGAAAAAGATAATCGGTATTATTGTTGCGATAGTGATTGTTCTGGGACTGAGCCTCGTAGTTTACAATCAGATTATTCCTGATGAATATGTGCCTACTGATGATGAAATTGCCCTGCACCTGCAATTAGACACGGAAGAAGATGTTGGATTACTGGTTTATGATTATCGTGCAGACAGTTACGAATATAGTGGAGGCATATCCAATGCTGACGGTTCGCTGATCCAACACGATTCCGATAACATTGTGGTGTGGAATAGGGAGGAACTAAATCATCCTTCTGATTCATTCGAGTTGTCCATGCAATTCCGAATCATAACCGAATATGTGGCACCCAATTATGAAAATGTATATCCGGATGACATCACAAAATATTTGGAGCCTATCACATGGGAAGCACACTTTGGTGAATCATATTTTATTACCATCACCGGTGATAAGACAAATGGATATCAGGCTGTATTGAACTGATTTAATCGGAGGACATAGCAGAGCCAGCTGAGCCAGTCAACGGCAAGAAAATGGGCCTTGCCCACCTGATCTTGCCAATACCGGCCACGGTGCTAGGTCGGGACTGGTTTTGCCAATAAACTGAGCCTGCCGACTTCCCCTCGTGGGGTAGCCGGCAGGCTTTTACGTTAGTCCTTTTCCGGGAGAATCTCTTCGCAAAGATAGGCAAACTGCGGGAGCTGATCCATGAAGGGATTCCAGCGCCGGCGGATCTCTGCGCGCTCCAGTGGATCGGCATTCTCCAAACCGTGGTCGTTGTCGGTAAGATACAGGACATCCATCCCAATGCTCTCCAGACACTCCCGGCAGAGATCTTCCGCTGACTCAATCCGACGACCGGTATCCACATAGAGTGGCTCCAAACCGATGGCGAGCCAGACATAGCCCACCTTGTCCGACCACAATAACTCAAAGTCCGGGCACTGCCGAAGATGCTCCGCAAACACCCCGCGGACTTTGTCGAGTTCTTTTTTCTCAGTTTTCGTGTAGATCATGTCTTTGTACCTCCTAAATTTGTAGTATGTCCGCTTTATATTTCCCAGATATGATTTTAATGAGGCCCAAACACCTCCCATCTTACAATCCTGTAAGATACCATACAGACTACTCCTCCTTGTGGTATAATGCCAGAAGAATAGCATGCCGGGGGAATGATTATGAGTAAACTCCTGCTTTTAGAGGACGATCTGAGTTTAATTGACGGCCTTACCTACTCACTGAATAAAGCTGGTTATGAAGTTGATGTGTCGCGCACGGTAGGTGAGGCGTTAGAGCGCTTGCGCGAACCAGACTGCTTTGCCCTGCTCCTTTTGGATGTGACGCTGCCGGACGGTACCGGCTTTTCCGTCTGCGAGCAGGTCAGAGAGAGGGGAAGTACGGTACCCATCATCTTCTTGACCGCTTCCGATGAAGAGGTCAATGTGATTCGGGGCCTGGACTCCGGCGGGGACGACTATATCACAAAGCCCTTTAAGCTGGGGGAACTGCTCTCCCGCATTCGGGCGTTGCTGCGCCGGGCGGGAATCTCCGCGGCACAGCCGGCCAATCAAATGCAGTGTGGAGATCTGACCATCGACCTGCTCTCCGGTCGAGCGGCTATGCGCGGCCGCCCTCTGGAACTGACCCAGGCGGAATTCCGCCTGCTCTGCCTCCTGGTGCGCAATGCCGGGCGGGTGGTGACGCGGGAGGTCATTCTCAACGACCTGTGGGACAATGCCGGGGACTTTGTGGACGACAACACCCTGTCGGTCTATGTGCGGCGGCTGCGGGAGAAGGTGGAGAAGGACCCCTCCCAGCCCAAGTACCTGCTGACGGTCAGAGGCTACGGCTACCAGTGGAAGGGGGACGGGACATGACTTTTCTGCGGGACCGGCAGCTGAGGTGGTACCTGATCCTCCAGTTGCTGCTATGTGTGTTTCTGCTTGCCGCCGGTATCCTAACCTTGAACGGGGGAACGGTATCCGGCGGGGTCGCGGCAGGCATTCTCTTTGTGTCGGTTCCTTTGCTGCTGGGCGGGACCTTGTTCTTCCTGCACCGCCGCAGCCGCCTGTACCAGCAGGCAGCGGAGATTGTCCGCCAGTACATGGATGGGGACTTTTCCAGCCATCTGCCTCAAAACCAGGAGGGGGATCTGTTCCAGCTGTTCTCCGAAATCGAGCAGCTTTCGACGATGCTCCAGTCCAAAAACGAGGCGGAGCATAAAAACAAGGAGTTCCTCAAGTCCACCATCTCGGATATCTCCCACCAGCTGAAGACGCCGCTGGCGGCCCTGATGATGTACCAGGAGATCCTGGAGAGTGAGCCGGAGAACCAGGATACGGTACGGGAATTTGCCGATAAGATGGGGGCGTCCCTCCAGCGCATGGAGCAGTTGATCCAGGCCATGCTGAAGATCACCCGGCTGGACAGCGGCAGCATCGTCTTTGAGCGCCGGGATATCCTCGTCACTGAGCTGATTGACTGCGCTATCCGGGATCTGCAGACCAGGGCAGATCAGGAGGGTAAGACCATTCAGATAGAGGGCAAGCCTGAAGAAAGGTTGCTCTGCGATCCAGAGTGGACCAGCGAGGCTCTGGGCAATCTGGTGAAGAATGCCCTGGACCACACGGCGGCTGGCGGCCATATCCGTATTGCCTGGTCCCGCACCCCCGCCATGCTCCAGATCCAGGTATTCGACGACGGCGGTGGCATTGCCCCGGAGGACATCCACCACATCTTCAAGCGGTTTTACCGGAGCAGGCAGTCCCTGGATTCTCCCGGCATCGGCCTGGGCCTCCCTCTGGCCAAGTCCATTGTGGAGGGGCAGGGCGGCGTGATTACAGCTCAGAGTACGTCGGGGGAGGGGGCCACCTTCACGGTTTCCTTCCTTACGAAACTGTAAGCAGAAATTCACCGGATTGTAAGGTTCCTCTGCTATCCTTTGGGATAAGGAGGTTTTGAGCCTATGGAAATCTTGAAAGTAGAAAACCTGTGCAAGACTTACGGCGCCGGTGAGGCAAAGGTGGAGGCGCTGAAACAGGTGTCCTTCTCCCTGTGTCGGGGGGAGTTTGCGGCGGTGGTGGGGGAGTCCGGCTCCGGTAAGAGTACCCTGCTCAACTGCATCGGTGCGCTGGACACGCCTACTTCCGGCCATAGCAGTTGACAGCGGGGCATTCTGTGAATGCCTCGCTGTTTTTACGCATTTCGTTGCAAAAACGCATTTTGCTCAGTGTAATGAAGTACCAAGAAAGATAAGGAGTGGTTCCTCATGTTGTTTCCCATTGACCATGGTAATTCGGCCATGAAGACGGTCAACTTTGTATTTCCGTCTGGCCTGATTGACAATCCCATCCGGCCGCCTGTGGATACGGAGATGCTGGAGTACGACGGCAAGTTCTGGACGCTATCCGGCCAGCGGATTTCCTACATGCGTGACAAGACCAAGGATGAAAGATACTTTATCCTGACGCTGTTCGCCATTGCCAAGGAGTTGGAGAAGAGTGGGAACATAAGTCCGATGGTTGAGGCAGACCTGGCGGTCGGCCTGCCGCCGGAGCACTATGCTCTAAGGCAGCGTTTTGCGGATTATTTTAAGCGGGGACGGGTGAACTTTGTTTTCAACGGTGCTCCAATCTGTCTAATGATCCGGCATGTGTTCGTCTATCCCCAGGCCTACGCCGCTGTGGTGCCGCAGGCGGGGCGCTTGAAGGAAATTCCGCGCACCTTTATCATTGACATCGGCGGCTATACCACGGATGTCATGCTCTTGCGCAATGCGGCTCCGGATCTGCAATTTTGCCGCAGCCTGGAGATGGGAGTAATCCCAATGTCAAACGACATCATCAGCCGGGTAAGCGCCATGTACGACATCAAAATTGAAGACGACCACATTGCTGATATCATCCAGGGGCGCCCAACCATCCTGCCGCAGGAGGTGCGGGAGGTGGTCTTCATGAAAGTGCGCAGTTACGCCTGCGACATATTGGATAAACTGCGTGAACTACAGGTTGATCTTCGCGCAAACCCTGCCATCTTTATTGGCGGCGGATCGATCCTGTTTAGGTCCTTTGTGGAGGAGTCGCCCTTGGTGGCACATGCGGATTTTGTGACAGATCCCAAGGCAAACGCCATCGGCTATGGGATGCTGGCCACTGCTCAGCTGCGGCGGATGACCCCGCAGAATCACGGAGGGGAGTTCTTTGCGCAGGGATGATAAATACCGATTTTCTCTCAGCTGGGGCAGGGATACTGCTGAGAAGATCGCTGTCGGGGATCTCCTTGAGAAATTAAAGAACCGCAAGAGCGATCTGATCGTCCAGGCAGTCTGGGAGTATATCGGGAATCATCCGGAGGTAATGGCGGAAAATGCTAAAATAGTGATTACCGTCCAGTCCACGCCAACGGACGAACAGACCCTAGCAAAGATCCAGCAAATGATTGACGCCTCGGTAGAAAGGCTCAAGGACAGCATGAAGTTCCAGATCCAGCAGGAAAAGCAGGTGGAGCAGGTGGCTCCAACCGTACTTAATCAGAAGGATCTGGACGATATGCTCGACAATCTCACTATATTCGACCAGTAAATGTGGGCAGCCCTACGCTTTCAAACAGCGTGGGGCTGTTTTTTGTGGCAAAACTGCTGGCGGAAAACGGGGAATGAGGTGAAGACGGAATGGTCTTCCAGGAAGGCATCCTACTGCACCTTGAAAAAAAGGCGTGCCGCGCCTCATATCAGCAGCGGGTACGTTGCGTGTATGGAGAGCCGCACAAGCAGACCGGGCCATGATCCCGAACAGAGAAGGGAGGACAGGGGGAGCCGGATGCTGTGTGCAGACAAGCTGTGGCGGCTTGGAGGCCATGACCCATACTCGTTAATCATGATACGTCGCTTTGGCCGTGATCCGAGCGGTAGCCAATCCGTCGCAGGTTGCGGGAAGTGCCAATAGCTCGGGGAGTAAGTCTCGCGGAGCGGCCTGGCCAACCGCCGCCCGCTGCTTTCTTTTTGAATTTTTCGTTGGAAGGAGATGAAAAGATGGAAAAGAAAGAGATACCCATTTGGGAAAAAGCCAATCTGACGATTGAGGAAGCTGCGGCCTATTTTGGAATAGGGACTAATAAACTGCGGGAAATCACCAGTAATCCGGACTGTGAATTTGTGATCTGGGTCGGTACAAAAAGGCTGATTAAGAGGAAAAAGTTTGAGAAGTATTTGGAAGATGTAGATGCCGTATAGGAAAGGAAAATAATGGGCCTGGGTATAGGTTAGGACTATATCCAGGCCTTTTGCCTTGTGAGCATATGAGTGCAAATGATGCACAGGTTGAAAAAAAGAGACTCCTGTATTATAATTAAATATGTATTTAGGAGACTCTTGGAAAGGAGCAACGGTGTCCGAAAGAAGACGCGACAATAAAGGACGTCTCCTGAGACAAGGAGAATTGCAGCGTAGTGATGGCAAGTATGAGTACAGGTATTACGATGAAAAGGGGGAGAGGAAAAGCGTATATAGTTGGAAACTGGTAGATACGGATCGGGTCCCATCTGGGAAGAGATGCACAGAATCGCTGCGATCAATAGAGAAACGGATCCGAAAGGATCTCGAAGATGGGATACAAACATATGAGGCAGATCGAACAACTTTGAACTGCCATTTTGATCGGTATATCGCCCAAAAGATTGAGATCAAGGAATCTACCAGAGAAAACTATAAATACATGTATAATAAGTATGTCAGAGATGAAATCGGATACATGAAGTTGGCCAATATCAAGTATAGTGATGTCAAGAGATTTTACCTGTCGCTGATTCATGAAAAGGGCTTCAAGCCAAACAGTATGGAAATCATTCATACCATACTTCATCCGGTTTTTTCTACTGCAGTTCGGGACGGCATTATCCGGTTGAATCCGACTGATGGTGTCATGAACGAGATCAAAAGAACACACAACTGGGAAAAACCGAAAAGAAAAGCCTTGACAGAAGCGCAACAATCTGCTTTTATTAGTTATGTTTCTTCATCCCCAACCTATAATCATTGGCTCCCTATCTTCACTGTGTTGCTTGGAACCGGGTGCAGGATTGGCGAAGTTGTAGGATTGCGGTGGCAAGATTGCGATTTTGCCGAGGGAATAATTTCTATAAATCACAACTTGGTTTATCGCAAACGCGAAAAAACGGGGAAGATGGGTTTCCACATCACAACACCAAAGACGAATGCGGGAATCCGGATTATTCCGATGCTTGAGGAAGTTCGGCGTGCGCTTATCCAAGAGCGACTTCGTCAAATGGAAGATGGTTTCAATGATACTGTGATTGATGGTTATAGCGGATTCATTTTTTCATCAAGGTACGGTGATGCTATTAGTCCGCATTGCGTCAATCGAGCGATTGAACGGATATGCCGAGACTACAATGCTGAGGAAACGGAACGGGCTAAGCAAGAAAAGCGTGCGCCGCAACTCCTACCGCATTTTTCATGCCACAACCTAAGACATACCTTTTGCACTCGCTTTTGTGAAAACGAGAAAGATCTCAAGGTTATCCAGGAAATCATGGGGCATGCGGACATCACGACAACAATGAATATCTACAATGAAGCTACCAAGGAAAGAAAAGTAGCCAGTTTCGTTAATCTTGAGGGGAAGATTCGGGTAAGCTAATTTACACCTGTTTTTACACCAGTTGAGAAAGAAGCGTTGAAGTATTATGAAACATTATAAAAACATTATGACGCATCTTTCGGGCATTGTTGAGGATATGGGAACGTATAAAGGGATACAGGAAATATGTATTTTGTTCCCCACGATGAAGCCATTAGACTGACGGACAGCCCGCAAACCCGCATGAAACCTGGGTTTGTGAGAAATCAGGTTTACTACAGTTACAACAATTTTACTACAAATGAAAATCCTTGGATGAAAAGACACGGGACCGCCGGTACGCTGGCGGTCCCGTTCTGCTATTACGATATGGGGTTGAACAAACAATGAGAGAGAATTTCCATAAAAGGCTTGCGGCCGTCAAAACCGCAGATGCGATCAACGCGATCAAGGGTGTACCGGTTTCTGCGGATGCAAAGCTCCTGTCAGAGAAGTGGGTCCGAGGGGAATTGACCGGAGAGCAGATGAAGCAGGAGTTGCTAGACCTCCATCGGAAGATTGCGGCAGAGGAGAATCGGAGCGATTATTGAGTTCAAAAGGCTGTGGGGCATGAAAAGCGTTATAGCAGCAGACCTATGGGGGAAACAGGATTGATTTCCCTTACAGACGTATAGTATCCCTTAAAACTGATATACTGATAAGGGAAAGGTTCCTCCTAGAGTTGAATTTTCCCTTATTTTATGATAAAATTTAAGGAAATGAAGGGAGGATAAGGGTATGCGTGCATTCAACTACTCTGCGATCCGGGAGCAGAAGTGGGACTCGGAGATTTTGGGCCTGATTGCGGCGATCTATAAAGAAGCCGGAAAGCAGGAACTGTACCTGAAACAGCGGCCAGAGGAATTGGAGAAACTGGTAGAGATCGCAAAGGTGCAGAGCACCGAGGCATCCAATGCCATTGAGGGCATCGTGACCACAAACACCCGTATCCGACAGCTTGTGGAGGAGAAAACGATGCCGAGAAACCGGGATGAACAGGAGATCGCTGGTTACCGGGACGTGTTGAACCTCATTCACGAGAACTTCGACGCCATCCCCATCACCCAGAACTACATCCTGCAGCTCCACAAGATCCTCTACAGCCACATGAACAATCCCATGGCGGGCAGGACCAAAAGTGTGCAGAATTACATCAGCGCCACCTATCCCGACGGCCATGTGGAGACCTTGTTCACGCCCATGGCCCCCTATGAAACCCCGGAGGCTCTGGATAGGATCTGCGAGGAATACAACCGGGTCATTGGGAACATGGAAGTGGAGCCGCTGATTGTTATTCCCGTGTTCATCCACGACTTTCTATGCATTCACCCCTTCAACGACGGAAACGGCAGAATGAGCCGTCTGCTGACCACACTGCTGCTCTACCGCAGCGGGTTCTATGTGGGCAAGTATATCTCGCTGGAGGCCAAGATCGCAAAAAATAAGGACCTCTATTATGATGTCCTGAGCCAAGCGCAAATTGGGTGGCACGAAGGCACCGAAGATGTAGTACCGTTCATCAAGTATCTGTTAGGGACCATTCTTTCCGCCTATAAGGATTTTGAAGATCGTTTTGCTCTGGTGGAGACCAAACTCCCTGCCATGGAGACCGTGCGCCGGGCGACCATGGAGAAAATCGGCCGGTTTACGAAGCAGGACATCCGTGAGCTTTGCCCTTCGCTCAGCATCAGCTCCATCGAAGGGGCGCTGCGGAAATTAGTGGCTTCCGGCGAACTGAAACGGGAGGGCGCCGGAAAGAACACTTGCTATTACAGGTTAAAATAATTCCCTCAGCCTTTCCCTTACAATTAAGTGTAGGTTAAGGGGAAAATGTTTTGATGAGGCGGCCGCAGCTGTTGGTTAGACATCGCCGTGTTGCTGCGGGTGTTCGTCATATGAGATACCATTCAGGAGCGATTACGATTGCGAAATACAGGCGAGTCATATATACTATATTTAACATTTCTTAAAAGCGTCGTTTCGCATGACGAGTATCACGATGGGAGGAATGCGGATGGCATTGCAGGCAGATTTGCTGGAGAGCATCCCGCAGACAAGATATTTGTCCGCGGAGAGCTACATTTCCTACCGGGCCATCATGCGTACATTCTACCTGGAATATCAAAAAATGCACTATCAGCTGGATAAGGACACCATTTTGACCCTGTTGCACAAAGATCCTCTTTTCGTCGAATATACTGCGGAGCAGCTCATATCAGACCTGGATCAGCTGGCAAAATGGAAAAACCTGACTCCGATTCAGGACCCCCACAAGGCATACACGATCACGGATTTTAAAAACCGACAGTTTCAGTACATGATGACGGAGGCCGCGTTGGAAGTGGAGCGTATGACAATCACGCTGGAAAACCTGTATACGCGGACGACAGGACTTTCCTCCAGCGCGTTCCGCCGTCTCCAGGCGGCTCTGCATACGGCTGAACATCTGGAAGGGATGTCCCTGAAAGAGGTCGGGGAATGGTGGCAGGAGCTGCAGGAGGATTTCCGCCGTCTTCGCCAGAATCATCAGGATTACCTGCGGGAATTTTACGGTCCTAACGCGGAAAAACAGATGAAATCGGCGGAGTTCATTGCCTATAAGCAGCATCTGATCCACTACCTGGAGGATTTTATTCAGGACCTTCAGAGCAGCGCGGCACAGATCGGCGCGCTGCTGGAATCGTTTACAGGGGAACAGGTCAACCGTATTCTCGCGCTCGTCCATCAAAGCGCGTTGGAGATTCCACGCCCGCACTCTGAGCAGACCCCTCTCTGGCAGGAAGAACTCTGGCAGAAGGAGCAGGGCGTATGGCAGTCGTTGATGGGCTGGTTCACCGGAAAAGATTCAACAGCCAGACAGGTCATGGATGTCACGAATGAAGTGATCCGCAGAGTGGTTCAAAACGCGGCGATCCTAGTCCAAATGCAGAACATGGGCGTTAGCAACAAAGCGGAATTGCGCCATCTGATGACGCTGTTTGCGAGTGCCGCGTCCATCGAGGACGCGCATAGGCTCTCGGCCCTGGTATTCGGTGCCCAGCAGTGCAGGCACTTTACCGTAAACGCAGAGCGTGAGACAGAGCGCATCGACTTGAGCACCTATGAAGAACCGCCCATGGACTACGCCCTGCAGCCAAGAGTGCGGACCTATAAGCCCCGCATGGACCGCAGCGGATTCGCAGATAAAAGCGCGGAAAAAGCGGCGCAGCGGCAGAAGATCCTGGAAGAAGAGCGCCGGCTCCAGGAGAAGGTCATGGGGTATATTCGGGATGGAAGGCTGGACTTTTCCGCCCTGTCCGATCCTGTCCCGCCTGAAGTGCGGACGGTATTTCTCTCGTGGGTGGCCATGGCGAATCTCGCCCCGGATGGTTGCGGGCACACGCAGTACGGACAGCGTTTTTCGCTGCAAAAGCGGGGGAAGGGCACATGTGACCTGATCTGTACGGATGGCACACTGACCATGCCGGACTGTACGCTGGTGTTTGAGGGAAATGGATATGTATGAGTTTCGGTATTTGCTGGACCGGTTCTGGGTGACGCGCGCGGATCACAAGGGATTGTATTTTTCCGTCAAGCGGGCGCTGCCCAATTACCGCCGCCTTGTGAACGAACAGCTGGGCTGGAATCTGATCGTCAATGAATCGGTGATAAAACTGGAAAAGGTGCCGCCGAAGGCAATGGTCTGGATGGGGATACAGGAATTCCAGGAAAAGCTGGATTATTGCCTGCTGTGCGGTATGCTGCTTTTCTTGTCCGATCTGGATGATGGGGAGCAGTTCCTGCTCTCCTCTTTGACCGAAGCTTTGGAAGCGATCCTCGCGGAGGTGCAGCCGGTGGATTGGACCCGGTTTCCCCATAGAAAAGCCCTGGTGCGGGTTCTCCAGTACGCACAGCGGACCGGGATGCTTTTGGCCTATGATGGCGTAAGCGAGGGATTTGGAAACGATCAGACACAGGAGGTCCTTTATGAGAATACGGGACTATCCCGCCACTTCCCCGTCCATTTTGGCCGTGATATCATGAAGTGCAGATCCATTGAGGATTTCGAGGCCTTCTCGTGGGAGGGAGAGGAAGCGGAACGCGGACGTCAACGGATCCAGCGGGTATACCGGCAGCTGACGCTGGCGCCGGCGCTCTATTGGTCTGAACAAAACCACAGCGATTACGACTATGTGAAAAACCAGCGCTCATGGCTGAACCGGTATCTGGGAGAAGCACTGGGCGGAGAACTTCAGATCCACAAAAACGGCGCGTTTTTTGTGCTGGATGAGGAAAACCGCTTTGGACCGGTCCATCCGCGTGATGCGGCCATCCCGGACGCAGCGCTACTGTTGTGCGCGCAGCTGCGGGATCAGATCACGGCGGGCGTCTATCCCCGCGGGGAAGATGATACCGTTTTCCTGACCCGGCGGGAATTTCAGCACGAACTGGTCCAATGCCGTGGGAAGTATGGAGATGGGTGGGGCCGCCGCCTGCGGGAGCTTCCGCTGGAAAAGCTGGTCCAGGAGCTGACCGCCTACATGGCGGGCTGGATGCTTTTGGAGGAGCGGGCCGAAGGCGTTGTGCTCTGCCCCGCTGTGGGAAAATGGACAGGACACTATCCCGCCCGGTATCAGGGCGGGCCTGGAGAGGAGGCTGGGGATGAACCGCTGGAAGATGAATAAACTGGGATTTGTGAATTTCTGGCTTTATGACCATGAGGAATTCCAAATCAAGGATGGACATATCCTGCTGCGCGGTGATAACGCCTCCGGAAAATCCATCACAACCCAGAGCTTTATACCATTTCTCCTGGATGGCAATAAAAGCCCGGAACGCCTGGATCCCTTTGGCTCCAGAGACCGTAAAATGGAGTTCTATCTCCTGGGAGACGGGGAGCGGGAAGAATCCACCGGCTACCTCTATTTGGAGTTCAAAAAAGCCGATACAGAAGCATATCTCACCATCGGCGTTGGGATGCGGGCGCAGAAGGGGAAAGGGATCGATTTCTGGGGATTCTGCCTGTGTGATGGGCGCCGCATTGGGACAGGCGGCGTCTCGCTCTACGAAAAAATCGGGGGTCAGATGCTTCCTCTGAGCAAGCAGAAGCTCCGCAATCTGATTGGCGATGAAAACAACTGGGCAGAAGCACCCGGCACCTATAAGCAGCTGGTCAATGACCGGGTGTTTCAGTTCCGGGATATCCGCCAATATGAACAGCTGATTCAGCTTCTCATCAAGGTGCGCACGCCAAAGCTGTCCAAAGAGGCTTTCCGCCCCTCTGAAGTGAAGAAAATTTTGAACGAATCGCTTCAGGTGTTGACAGATGAGGATCTCTCCGCCATGGTCAGCACCATGGAGCGTATGGATGCCCTGGAGGACACGCTGCGGGATTTTCAGGCGGCCATGCGGGATGCCGCGATCATCCGTAATGAGTACAGCCGCTATAATCAGTATATGCTGGGCATGAAGGGACGGGCCTACCTGAGAGCGCATGCCAAAACACTGCAGCTCCAAAACCAGCTTCAGGATGTGAAAAAGGATCTGGAAAAACTGGAGCAGGAGCTCCGTGATCAAGCCCAGAAGCAGGAAGATGCGGAGTCTCGGTTCCGAAAGGCAAAGGCCCAGTATGCGGCCCTGGGCGAAAACGATCTGGAGGCCCAGCGGAAACGGATGGAGGAGGAAGAGGCTGCCTGCCAGCAGTTTGCAGAACAGCTGGCCGAGGGGGAGCGTCAGATAGAAAACCTCCAGCACAGCATTTCCCGGAATGAGGTGGACTTGCGGCAGAAGGAGCACCAGATGTCCGACGCGCGGGACCGGGTGGACGCTGAGATCCGAGATCTCAACGAGCAGAATGAGCTTCTGTTGCTGGGAGAGGAGCACGATCAATATATACAGGCGCTGCGGGTAAAGGACCCAAAGGCCGACAGCCGGACCCTGTCCGCTGCCCTCCTACAGAGGAAAAAGCAGATCGGACAAATGCTGACGTGGTTTCGGGAGCTGTCCCAGGCCAAAGATACATATGACGCCGCCTGCCAGGCGTTGGATCTGGCAAATACGGCGGAAGTCCAAGCAAAGGGCGCGCTGCGCGACGCGCAGCAGCAGGAACAACAGGAGCGGGATCAGCTTCTGGAAGCGTTCTCGCGCCGGCAGGAGAGCAATCAGGAGCTCCGCTTTCCCCAGGAAGACATGATGCGCTTAAAAAGGATGCTTGCGCAGTACCGCTCCCCCGCGGACTGGACAGCGGTCAACCACTTGATCAGCTCCTGTTATCTGGACCGGCTTGGCCAGATTCAGAATGAAAAAAACAGGGGAGACATGGAACTGAAAAACCTGGGTCAGGCACGGGACGAGATCCAGAGGAACTTGACGCGGCTTCGGGAGCAGCTGGAACCTGTACCGCCCCGCAGGGATCAGATCCAAGCGACCCGCATTCAGCTGGTGATGCGGGGCATCCCGCATGCGACATTCTATGAGGTCGTTGACTTTGCGCCGGAACTGGGGCAACAGGAGCGGGATCTCCTAGAAGCGCAACTTACCGACGCTGGGATCCTGGACGCGCTGGTGGTTCCGCAGGAGCATATGGAGGAGATCCGGGAACTGCTCCGGGAATATCCGGACCGGTTTTTGTCTCCGGAACCGCCGGTGGGCGATCCCATAGCCAGCCTGCTCCCGGATGGGGCTCCGCGCTTCCGGGAAACGGTCCTTGCCTGCCTGCGCGGCATCTCCCGGTCCGATCTGCGGGCGGGGACTGCCCTGCTGCCGGATGGGAGATTTCGCTGCGGCACCGTCCATGGACACAGCTGTGCGGAAGGGCCTGCCGGTTTTGTTGGCGCCGCGGCGCGCCGCGCCAACCGGGAGCGCCAGATCCGGGAGTGGGAGGAGCGTCTGGAGCGGGCGGAGGCGCTGGAGCGGGAGAAGAAAGCCGAAGTGGAAGCGCTGGAACGCCGGCTGGCGAGGCTGAAGGAGGAGCGGGAACAACTGCCTGCGGTGGTGGATCTGGACCACGCCCTGGAAATGCTGGCACAGGCGCAGGAGGAATTGTCTGAAGCGGAAGCCAGAAAGGAGCGGTGCCTGGATCAGGAGCGGTCAGCTAAGCAGGTCGTTGCTCTCCTTGAACAGCAGAGCCGTGAATTGAGCCGCGGACTTCCCTACATGCGGACAGAAGAAGCCTATGAGGAGGCGCTGAACGCCGCGGAATCTTATCAGGCGTTGCTGGGCTCGCTGGGAATTAGCTACAGCGATTTGCTCCATGCGGTCGACGCGGTTGAGTGGACGGAGGACCGCATTGCCGAGCTCCGCGACCAGGCAGACACGCAGAGCAGGACCAATGCCCAGACTCGGAAACAGATGGAGGTCTCTCAGGCGCGGGTCCGGGTGATCCAGGAGTTCTTGAGCCGACCGGAAAACAGAGCCAGGGCACAGCGGCGCGCTGAGCTGGATCGGGAGATGGAGGACCAGCAGGAGCGGATGAGCGACGCGGGAAAGCGGTGCGCCGCCCTGGAGGCAGAACAGCGCGGCAAGCGGGAGCAGCTTCAGCAGCGCAACGAACTTCTGCGCGGCGCGGTGATAGAAGAGGATGACCTCGAGAAGTATTTTGGGGAGGATCTGCGCCTGAGCCTGTGTTCCGTATCGGATGGGCCCCTGGAACAGCAGGCCGAAGAAGCGTATGGAAAAGTCCGCCCGGAGGATCGGGAACGCACACCCGAACGCATGGGCGAGGCGCTCCGCAACAACTATCAGCAGCACAATAATACGCTTTTGAAGTATCAGCCTAAGATTGAGCTGGTGTTTGACGACGCGGCCAGGCCCGGAATGCTCCGTCAGCGCCTGTGCATCAGCCTGCAGTGGGAGGGGAAGGAACTCTCACTCTACGGCTTTATCCAGGAGCTGCAGACAAAGATCGAACTGACGGCTGCACTGTTGGAGGAAAAAGACCGGGAGCTGTTTGAAAACATCCTGGCGGAGACCATCAGTCATAAACTGCGGGCTCGTATTGAGGAGAGCCAGCAGTGGACCAAGAATATGACCGACCTGATGGGGACGCTGAAAACTTCGATGGGATTGACCTTCCGTCTGGACTGGAAGGCCAAAAAAGCGGAAGGGGAGTCGCAGCTGGACACCGAGCAGCTAGTCCGGCTGTTGAATAAGGACCGGGCGCTCCTGACCCGGGAGGATAGTCAGCGAGTATCCATGCATTTTCGCGCGAAGGTCAAGCAGGCCAGGCAGGATGCGGCGCTTGAGGGCCAGATGGTCAGTTACGCGGATCTGATCCGGGACGTGCTGGATTATCGGGCCTGGTATGAATTTCATCTGCTGTATGAACGGGATGGGGAGCCGAGAAAAGAGCTGACGGACCGCGCTTTTAACAAATTCAGCGGCGGAGAAAAGGCCATGGCCATGTATGTCCCCCTCTTCGCGGCGGTTTCCGCCCAATATCAAAAGGGCGGCCCCCACTGTCCCATGCTTTTGGCTCTGGATGAGGCGTTCGCAGGCGTGGATGAGCGGAACATCAGCGCCATGTTTGAGCTGGTTGGAGTTTTGGACTTTGACTATATCATGAATTCTCAGGCGCTTTGGGGCTGCTATGCCAACGTCAAAAGCCTGGATATTGCAGAGCTGCACCGCCCTGGCAACGCCTCGGTGGTCACGATCCTGCATTACCACTGGAATGGCGCTCAGCGGGTATTGGAGGGGGATGGCCGATGAATCAAGTGACAGCCGACTGCGCATCCTTTTTTCACGAACGTCCCGCATACCGTCGGATTCTGGAGCTGCTTCTCCGAAAGTACCGCAGCTACGGCCGTCCGGCGGGGACGATCTGCCTGCCCGACGCGACGCCGGAGGAATGCGATGCTGTCCGCGGCCTGTTTGGCCGCTCCTTCTCCCCGCCGCTTCTCATCAAAACCGCGGACTTTGAGGCCGCGCTCCAGGGTACGCCCTATCGCGGCGCGGTTTTGAAAGATGTACTAGAGTGTTATTTTGATACCACGATCCAAACCAAGCGTGAAGTCCGGGACCAGATAGATGCCTGCATCCTGCGAGTGACCGATGAGGCCACCGCCGCTGTGCAGAGCCGGCTGTGCCGCCGGTGGCTGGATGAGTTGTCCCATCGGTGCGGAGAAGGGTACCGGCTGATCCGGAAGGCCCTGCCCGAAGATGGGGATGCGGTACGGCGGGCCGTCCTTCAGGCGTGTAAAAGCATAGATTGGCTGGAACGCCACCCGGATGAGAGGATCCGTCTGGCCGTTCTCAGCGCTTACGCAACGTCAGATCCACATGCACTGGATACCAACACCCTGGGCGGAAAGCTGTTTCTGCATCTCCTGTCCATGCAGGCGGGCGTTGAGCTTCCCACTGGGGCTGAGGAACGGGCCGCCCTCTACTATAACTGTGGAATTTTGTGCGACAGCATATCGAGTCTCGTCACACAAGTGGGAGTCCGTTTGTATACAGACGCGGAAGAACATCCGGCTTATCGCGCGTTTCGCCTGCGGAATGAGGCTGGCACCCTCACGCTCACCAATCTGGCTGGCTTAACAGCGGGAGACAGTCCCTCAGGAAAAGCCTACCTGGTGGAAAATCAGATGGTGTTCACCCAGCTGTGCGATCAGGCCGCTCATTTTCATTCCCCGCTGATTTGTACCTCCGGACAGCTAACGATCGCTGTGATCCGTCTGCTGGATCTGCTTGTTTCCAGCGGGACAGAACTGTTCTACTCGGGAGACTTTGACGGGAAAGGCCTGTCCATCGCCCAGCAGCTTCTGGCGCGCTACTCGGATCGCCTGCATCTGTGGCATATGACGGCGGCAGATTATGCGCAGTGCCGCTCAGAGGTCCGGCTGAGTGAAAAAAGCCGCGCACTGCTCCGGAACTGTGCAGGCACGGTTCTTGCTCCGGCAGCCGAGGCAGTCGGACATAGCGGCTGTGATGGGTATCAGGAGCTGCTGCTGTCTCAGTTGCAGGCAGACTTAATGGAAACTTGATAAGAACGAAATACGGTTTCCTGCTTACGGATCTCCTCTGTGCTGTCTCCGAGCAGCGTGAGATCGGACAGCAGCAGTTGATCGAGATCTCCGCGGATCGCAGCCTGCATAGGCTGTGTCAGTCCCCCTTGAGGGAAAAAGCTCATAACGCTTTTCTGAACGGAAAATCCAATTATTGTATCTGAATTGCCCACGCAGTACGCGAACATGGCGCAGATTTCCCGTTCATCGCGTCCATAGATCCAAACTTTCATGCAAGCGTCCTTTCCGACTAGTCGGCTATGATTGCTTTTAAGGGTTCTTTTACCGGCGGCTGTCACAGCATTCGGCATTAGCTCCTGTATTTCATTTATTCTGGGCAGTTCACCAATATTCTAAACGTAAGCATATTTTAAACAGAAATCTTAGACGGGAGAACTAAAAAACAACTTGTTATGGAAAAATATATAATGTATACCCCCAAAAGGTCAATGAGAAAAAACAAGCCTGTGGAGCAGCGAATTGTCACTCCACAGGCGCTGCTAAATATATTTTGGGGACGCGAATCAAATTAGCTCTAAGTTAACGGTTGTCTGCGCGATTCCCGGCAGGCTTTGTGCCCGGGAAAAACTGTTCCAGCACATCCAGACTGTCCTTGGAGGTGTAGCCCCACAGCACTGAACTAAGGGCGTCAATGGCCTCCCGCCGCTTGCGGTAGTAGGTGCGGAAGGAGATGTCCCGGATGTGCGGACGCAGGTTCTCGATGATTTCCTCCACATTCTTCAGCTGCTGAGGGGAGAGGAAGGAGTAGTACAGCAGCCAGTAATATGCCTCGCCGTTCTTATGCCGGGTACGGAGCAATTCGACTGCCGAATCCAGGAGCTTCAGCATCTTGTGGCTGCGCTCAATGCACTTGGCATGGTGCTCAATGTCACTCCCGTTCAGGTCTGCGCCAGCCAGGTAAACGGAATCCAGAAATTCTTCGATGGAGGTACCGTATTCGATCTCGAGCTTGGCCCGCACATGCTGGACGGAAATCTCCAAGCTCCAAACCACATCGCGGTATTTTTTCAGCAGTTTCCAGGTATTATGGTACAGAGGATTCTCTGTGACATCTTTTTCAACAAATTTTTTCATGGTAAGACCTCCTTGTTCAATTCACCATCAAGGGAGGGAGTGTAGGTTCAAAAGTGGCGACCTGCTAGTTTCCGTACAGAAGAGCAAGCCCAAAGCGCAGCAAGTACTGTTCATGCGCGCGGTGTAGTAAACCTTCCCGGCAGCAGCCCGAAAAGGGATCTAACTTGTAATGCGTGACAATCAAAAGTGCCGCAAAAAAGGCCGGAGCCTCCGCTTACGCGAATGCTCCGGTCCTCCATCAGAAAGAGGACAAACTGCCGGTAGATCCGGCAGCGTGGGTAGTCCACAATCTGTTTAATTTGTAATTGATAGGTTGGCATGGCTTTCTCCTTTTTATATATAAGGTATGAAATTGAGTTCGCCAACGAAAAAACCGTTGACTTGAACATCTTTGAGGCTTATGCTATACTTGTTTCTGTATGAATCTGCAAGGCAATCCTGTGCAGGACTCATACAGGCTTTCCTGCAAATGGGGCAATTTTACAATGGCGTCTTTTCAAACAATGCAACCATTCGCTGTGCCAATTTGAAGTCGATATTGAGCCGATTTTGTGCCAATACAACTTTCTACAATTTTTCTACAACTTTTGCCCCGAACCAGACGGCACAGGAGGACATCCTATGGAATCCAAAAAGTTAGAAAACCCTCGTAAAAATGGTGCTTTTTCAACACATCAGGCCGTGATGAAACCGGATGAAGAGACCGGCGGGGTGTTCCCCACCATGAAACCGTTGGATTGACGCAAATATGGCATACCAATGGGAAAGTTTCCCATTGGTATGCCTTTCTGCGCATCCCTGGAGAATAGATAGAAGGAGCGACCCAATGGAGCGGATCACCAGCCGGAAAAACCCCCTGCTCACCCAGATTCGGAAGCTGGCCGCCGGAAGCGGCCGGGACCGCCGGGCGGCGGGGGAGTACCTGGGGGACGGAAGGAAACTGTTGGAGGAGGCCCTGAAGTGGCACGCCCCCCTCACCACCGTGGTGGTGTCGGAGGGGGTGGAGCTCCCCAACCTGCCCCCGGAGGTGCGGGCGGTCCAGGTGCCCAGGGACGTGATGGAGACCATCTCCCCCATGAAGACCCCCCAGGGGGCCCTGTTTTTGGCCCGCCTTCCGGAGACGGACCCCCCGGAGACACTGGCCGGGGACCGGTATCTGGTGCTGGACGGCGTCCAGGACCCGGGCAACGTGGGGACCATCTGGCGCACCGCCGACGCCCTGGGGGCGGACGGCCTGATTCTGGTGGGAAACTGCGCCGACCCGTACAGCCCCAAGGTGGTGCGCTCCTCCATGGGGGCCTGCTTCCGCCTGCCGGTGTATGAGACGGACGCCGGCGGCCTGTGCGCCCTGCTGGAGCGCTCCGGCATCCCCCTGTCCGCCACCGCCCTGCGGGAGGACACGGTCTCCCTGGAACAGGCGCGCCTGGACCGGGCGGCGGTAATCATCGGCAGCGAGGGGAGCGGCGTCTCCCCGGAGCTCCTGGCCCGCAGCGGCCAGACCATCAAGATCCCCATGCGGGAGAGGTGCGAATCCCTGAACGCGGCGGCCGCCGCCGCCATTGTCCTGTGGGAGATGGCCCGGAACCCATAAAAAAGCGGGCCCTCGGGCCCGCTTGGAGAATCAGGATTTTGAGGGGCGTTTCCCAACCCCCAGCTTGTAGTACACCCCCTGGATCAGGGCCATGGAGCAAACCAGGGACGCCAGAAACAGCAGATAGGCGGGAACATAGCTGCCGAACCGGTCGGCTAACATCCCCGGCATTGGTCCCGTGAGCAGGGAGCCCAGCATGTAGGCGGAGGACAGCCATTTGACCAGCCGGTCGTAGTCCGGCCCGGCGCTCAGATCCCCCGCCCACACCGACAGAGACACCGAGGACAGGGGCATTCCCAGGGCGGTGAAAACGAAGGCTGCGAAGGCCAGCGGGATACTTCCGCTGGGAGCCAGGCAGCACAGGGAGAAGCCGGCGAGAAAGACGGCGTAGACCGACCAGTTGGCCCAACGGCTGCCAAGGGTGTCGCTGAGGCTGCCATAGAGCACCTTGGAGAGCATGAGAACCAGCCCAAACAGGGACATGAGGAGAGCCACAGTTCCGCTGTCATAGTTCTCAGAGGTATAGAGAACGCTCAGGTGGGAGAAACCCGGGCCGCAGGGGCCGCCGGTGAGAAAGGCGGCCGCAACCACTACCCACCAGAGAGGGCGGGAGAGTCGGGGCGGGGCGGGCCGTTCTGCCGGTACGGAAGCTCCGCTGCCGCCGGACGCAGTGTAGGGGATGAGCCCCAGCTCCTCCGGCCGGTTCCGCACCAGAAGGAACACACACAGGGTCAGAAGGATTCCCATGCCCCCTTCCAGCCAGAAGGCGGCGGTCAGACCCAGGTGCTGAATAGTTTCCTCCAGCAGAGGGGGCGCCAGTACGGTGGACAGACCGCTTCCTCCGGCGGCCAATCCCAGGGCCAGACCCCGCCGGTCCTGGAACCAGTGGGAGAGGGCCAGCGTGAGTGGGATCATCCCACCGAAGCCGTAGGCCAGCCCGGACAGGGCGGCGCAGGCGCACAGGGTGGGAAAGGCGGAGGCCGCGCCGAACAGGGCGTAGGAGACCACAAAAAAGCCCAATCCCAGGGTCATGGTCTGTCGGATGCCCAGCCGCCGGCACAGGGCGTCCGCGCTGAGCATGGACAGCAGGGAGAACAGGCTGCGCACCGTGGTGATCCAGGAACCCTGCCCGTTGGTGAGGTGAAAGCGCTCCAGAAGATAGGGCTGGTAGACGGTAAAACCGTTGATCCCCAGGCCCATGACGGTGAACAGGGCCAGGCCGCACCCCAGGCATACCAGCCAGGCCCGCCGGGCGGATGCACGCCCGGTCCGAGAAGAGACAGAATTTGACATCGGAAATCCCTCGTTTCTTGTGCCCAATGTACCACACAGGGGATGAGATTGTAAAGTGTTTTGTGAAGTCTGTGAAAAGAAAACCGCTCCAAGCGGGAGAGGAGGCGCGCATCATGTTGAAGGATTGGATCTGGCTGACCACCCGGAAGGGGCTGGGAGCCCGGGGCGTGCTCCAGGTGCTGGACTACTTCGGGAGCCCGGAGCGGGCATTTTATGCCGATCCGGAGCAGTACGAACAGATTCCCGGCCTGTCCGCCCTGGCCCGCAGCTCTCTGCGGGAGAAGGGGATGGAGGGCCCCGACCGCATCCTGGGGGAGTGTGACCGCCTGGGCCTGCGGGTGCTCACCCTCCAGGACGGCGACTACCCGGAGCGGCTCCGGGAGATCCCCGACCCGCCGGCGGTGCTGTACATCCGTGGCACCCTGTTCCACTTTGACCAGGAGGCGGCCATCGGCATCGTGGGCGCCCGGGAGCCCTCCCCCTACGGGGAGAAGGTGGCCGCCCAGCTGGGACTGGAGCTGGCCCGGAACGGGGTACTGCTGGTCTCCGGCATCGCCCAGGGCATCGACTCCATCGCCCTGAAGGGGGCGCTCCAGGGCGGAGGCCGGGTGGTGTCCGTGCTGGCCGGCGGGGTGGACGTGCCCTACCCCTGGCAGAACCGGTATCTTTATGAGGACGTGGCCGCGGCGGGAGCCCTCATCAGCGAGTATCCCCCGGGGACGCGGCACAACGGAGAGCACTTCCCCGTCCGCAACCGGATCATCAGCGGCCTGGCCCTGGGTGTGGTGGCGGTGGAGTGCGCCCGGCACAGCGGCACCATGCTGACCGTCAACCACGCCATGGAGCAGAACCGGGACGTGTTCGCCATCCCCGGGAACATCGACGCCCCCATGAGCGAGGGGCCCAACTGGCTGCTGCGCCAGGGGGCCCGCCCGGTGACCTGCGCCCAGGACATTTTGGAGGAATACGTGGACCGCTTCCCGGAAAAGCTCTCCAAAGCGGTCCCCCTGTCCCCGGAGGCCGCCCAGCAGCGGCTGGAGCAGATCAGCCCCCGGGAGGAGCGCCAGGAGCCCTCTGCCAAGGCGGAGGTGGTGCGGGAGGTGGTCCCCAAGGAGCGGCAGAAGGCCCGCTTCACCGACGACCAGCTCTCCATCCTCCACACACTGGGGGAGAAGCAGAAGACCTATACCGCCGACGAGCTGGTGGAACTGACCCAGATCCCGGCCCGGCGGGTGCTGTCCGCCCTCACTATGCTCCAGGTGGACGGCGCAGTCCAGGAGCACCCGGGGCGGCGGTTTTCCTCTCTGGTGAAGCTGGAGGACGAATAAAGTTCAGGGGCCGCGCCCCGCGGCCCCTTTGAATCTATGGAGGTTTATCAACGTGGCAGCAAAAACCGATCTTGTGATCGTAGAGTCCCCGTCCAAGGCCAAGACCATCGGGAAGTACCTTGGACCGGGGTATGAGGTGAAGGCGTCCATGGGCCATGTCCGGGACCTGCCCAAGAGCAAGCTGGGCGTGGACGTGGAACACGGCTTTGAGCCCAACTACCAGCCCATCAAGGGCAAGGAGGACACCATCAGCGACCTGAAGAAGGCGGCCAAGAAGAGCGGCAAAGTCTATCTGGCCACCGACCCGGACCGGGAGGGGGAGGCCATCTCCTGGCATCTGAAGGAGCTGCTGGACATCCCCGACGACAAGACCTACCGGGTGACCTTTAACGAGATCACCAAGAAGGTGGTCAACGAGTCCATTGCCAAGCCCAGGGCCATCGACCAGAATCTGGTGGACGCCCAGCAGGCC
>ERZ836939.1482-NODE-1482-length-26621-cov-5.852744_pt1 | contig 26621 bp, 20 predicted proteins | sample MGYA00519912_ERZ836939 | MGnify/ENA primary metagenome ERZ836939 (study PRJEB31850, sample SAMEA3708810) | human gut metagenome | biome: human gut; feature: human-associated habitat; material: faeces | place: China | collected 2014 ...
TTGTGATACCTTCAATAGCCATATATGAACCATTGACATTCCACTCCTCATCCATCGTAAGATTACCGTCCACATCCACATACTGCGTGGCGATCTGCCCATTGGCCGCCAGCTGTGCAATGGTTTGTTCATCCGCTGCAAAGCGCCCTTCCCCGTGGGAAATCGGAACGCAGTGCACATCGCCGGCCTCTACCAGGCTCAGCCAGGGCGAAAGCGTGCTTGTCACGCGCGTAAGCACCATGCGCGAACTGTGCCGCCCGATGGCATTATACGTCAGCGTCGGCGCATCCGGCCGAATGGTTTCAATGCGCCCATTGGGCAGCAGCCCCAGCTTGATCAGCGCTTGAAAGCCGTTGCAAATGCCCAACGCCAGGCCGTCGCGCTGCTCCAGCAGCCGTCTGATGGCCTCTGCAATGCGTGGGTTGCGCAGCGTCGTCGCGATGAATTTTCCGGAGCCGTCCGGCTCATCGCCCGCGGAAAACCCGCCGGGCAGCATGAGGATCTGCGCATTGTCCACGCCCTTTGCGATGCGCTCTATGGTATCCTCAATTCCCGCTGGGGACAGGTTATTGACCACCTGTATCTCCGGCACAGCGCCCGCCAATTCAAACACACGGGCGGTATCCAGCTCGCAGTTTGTACCAGGCCAAACGGGAATCAGCACTCTAGGCTTTGCTATTTTCGCACAGGGGCGTTTTTTCTGGCGCTCGGTATACAGCGGCACCGTCTGCATGGGCGGTGTAAACGGCGTTTCCGTTGGGAATACCGTTTCCAACGGCGCTCGCCAGGCCTTTTCCAACGCGGCCAGCGGCACTTCCACGCCGTTGACAGTCATCACAGCCTCCTCGGTGGTACGGCCTACCAGCTCTGCCTGCGGCAGTAACTGCAACAACGCCTGCTTGTCCTCAGAAGCAAGCAGCAAATCGCCGACCCGCCAGGCAAACAGCGCTTGACTGTCCAAGGTTCCTTCAAAGGCAAAGCCCACGCCGTTGCCAAAGCACATCTTGGCGACAGCTGCGGCCATGCCGCCCTCGGCCACCGTCGATGCCGCGCAAACGCACCCTGCCTGGTGCGCTTTGTACACCGCCTTGAAATTCTCTGCACACGCCGCAAAATCCGGCAGGCCCTGCGCATCCACGGGCAGCGGGATACGCACCACATACTGCCCCTTTGCCAGCGCTGCCGAGCACAGCTGCGATGCTTTGGTCTTAGCAATGGCAAAGGCCACCAGCGTCGGCGGCACGTTGTATTCCTTAAATGTGCCGCTCATGCTGTCCTTGCCACCGATGGCGGGCGTGCCAAAGCCAATCTGCGCCATCAGCGCACCCAGCAGCGACGCTACCGGCTTACCCCAGCTGTCCGGGTTCTGTTTTAGGCTTTCAAAGTATTCCTGCAGCGACAGCCTAGCTGAAAGCGCGTCCGCGCCGGACGCTGCGATCTTGCACAGCGCCTGCGTCACGGCATACGCCCCTGCATGCAGCGGGCTTTTTTCCGCAATGGCGGGCGTAAAGCCAAAGGCCATCGCCGTGGCGTCGTCCGTCTCGCCCGGCGTTGGGAACTTCGCCGCCATCACCTGCTCCGGCGTTGTTTGGTTCTTGCCTGCAAACGGCATGAATACGGTCTTGGCGCCGATGGTGGAGTCAAACCGCTCTACCAATCCCTTTTGCGCACAGACGTTTAAGTCCTTCATATTTTCACACAACGCCTTGTCCAGCGGCATGTCCGCCAGCGTTTTAGGTGCTGTGCTGCGAATTTCCTGCCATTTCGGTACCTGTACATGCGCCACAGCATGCTGCGTTACGCCGTTGGTATCCAAAAAGGCCCTGTCGATGTCAACAATGGATGCACCGCGCCAGCGCATCACCAGCCTGTTATCGTCCGTTACCTCCGCTACGACTACTGCCTCCAGGTTTTCCTGCCGGCACAGCTCAATAACCCGACCGGCGTTTTCGCGGGCCACTACAACGGCCATGCGCTCCTGGCTTTCGCTGATGGCCAGCTCCGTGCCGTCCAGCCCCTCATATTTTTTAGGCACCACATCCAAATCAATGCGCAGCCCGGGCGCCAGCTCGCCGATGGCCACGCTGACCCCGCCCGCGCCAAAGTCATTGCAGCGCTTGATAAGCCGGATCGCCTCCATGTTGAGCACCAAGCGCTGGATCTTGCGTTCCGTAGGCGCGTTGCCCTTTTGTACCTGGGAGCCGCATTCCGTCAGGCTCTTGGCATCATGCGAAACAGACGAGCCCGTAGCCCCGCCGATGCCGTCGCGCCCGGTACGCCCGCCAAAGAGGATGACGACATCCCCCTTTTTCGGCTCCTCGCGCACGACGTTTTCTTCCTTCACCGCGCCGACCACCGCGCCAATCTCCATCCGCTTTGCCACATAGCCGGGATGGTAGATCTCCGCAACCTGGCCGGTCGCCAGCCCAATCTGATTGCCGTACGCGGAAAAGCCGTGCGCTGCGCCGGTGGTGATGCGCCGTTGCTGTAAGCGCCCCGGCACGGTATCCTCCAGCGGCGTATTGGGGTCTGCGCAGCCCGTGACGCGCATCGCCTGATGCGTATAGGCCCGGCTTGCCAAAATATCGCGGATCGCCCCGCCCAGGCAGGTGGCCGCGCCGCCAAACGGCTCGATTTCTGTGGGATGGTTGTGCGTCTCGTTTTTGAACAGCAGCAGCCAGGGCTCGTCCGTACCGTTGTTGTCCACGGTGATGCGCACGCTGCAGGCGTTGATCTCGTCGGATTCGTCCATGTTCTTCAGCACGCCGGTCTTTTTCAGGTACTTTCCGCCGATGGTGCCCAGGTCCATCAGGCATACGGGCTTGTTTTTGCCCGCGTGCACCTCCCTGCGCAGCGCAAGATAACGCTCCCATGCGGCCTTCACCGTCTCGTCCTCGATCTGCACGTCGTCCAGGATGGTGCCGAAGGTGGTGTGGCGGCAATGGTCGCTCCAATAGGTGTCGATCATACGGATCTCGGTGATCGTGGGGTCCCGATGCTCGCTTTTGAAATAGCTCTGGCAGAAGGCGATGTCGCCCTCGTCCATGGCCAGGCCGTAGCGCTTCACAAAATCCGCAAGGCCGGCCGCGTCCAGCGCGGTGAAGCCCTCCAGTGTTTCCACGGTGGTTGGGATGGCGTAATCGGTCTTCAGTGTGGCCTTCTCCGCAAGGGACGCCTCCCGAGCCTCTACGGGGTTGATGACGTATTTTTTAATTTCAGCCAGCTCCTCCGCGCTGGGCGCGCCGTACAGCAGGAACACGCGGGCGGACTGCACGTCGGGCCGCTCGCCCTGGCTGATGAGCTGGATGCACTCGGCGGCGCTGGCCGCGCGCTGATCGAACTGGCCGGGCAGGAACTCGGTGGCGAACACCGCGTCCGCGCCTTCGGGCACGGCCGTATAGGTGAAGTCCAGCTGCGGCTCACTGAACACGGTGCCGCAGCACTGGGAAAACAGCTCTTCGGAGATGCCCTCCACGTCGTAGCGGTTCAGCAGGCGCAGGCCCGTCACGCTTTTGATGCGCAGCAGATGACGGATCTCGGACAAAATGCCCCTGGCCTCCACTGCGTATTCGGGACGCTTTTCCACATAAATGCGATATACCATAACGTTTCCTCCCTGTGGCTCACAGCGCGGCAAGCGCCTTCTGGCCGATGTCCGAGCGGCGGTGCAGCCCCTCAAAGCCGATCTGGTCCGCCGCGCCGTAGGCCGCGGCCACGGCGTCAAACAGCGAATCCGCCACGGCGGTGACGCCCAGCACGCGCCCGCCGCTGGTGACGAGCACATTGTCCGCAAGGGCCGTGCCCGCGTGGTACACGGTGGCCCCGCCGCCCGGCAGCTGGCCGTCCGCGAGGCCCGTGATGGGCTTTCCTTTTTCATAGTGCTGCGGGTATCCGCCTGAAGCCAGCACCACGCACGCGGCGCTTTGGCCGCTGAATTTTACTTCCGTCTGCGCCAGCGTACCGTTGGTGGCGGCCTGCATCACAGCCAGCAGGTCGCTCTCCAGAAGCGGCAGCACCACCTGGGTCTCCGGGTCTCCGAAACGGCAGTTGTACTCAATGACCTTCGGGCCGTCGGGCGTAAGCATCAGCCCGAAATACAAACAGCCTTTGAAGGGCCGGCCCTCCGCGTTCATGGCCGCAACGGTGGGTTTGAAAATCGTCTCCATGCACACCTGTGCGATCTGCGGCGTATAATAGGGGTTGGGCGCGATGGTGCCCATGCCGCCGGTGTTCAGGCCCCTGTCGCCGTCCAGCGCGCGCTTGTGGTCCATGCTGGACACCATGGGCACGACAGTTTTGCCGTCAGTAAAGCTGAGTACAGAAACCTCCGGCCCCGTGAGAAACTCCTCGATGACGATACGGCTGCCCGACGCGCCGAACTGCCTGTCCTCCATGATGCTTTTCACAGCGGCCAGCGCCGCGGCCTCGTCCTCGCAGATCAGCACGCCCTTGCCCAGCGCAAGGCCGTCCGCCTTGACGACAAGCGGGTACTTCCGGTTGGCGCGCACATAAGCCGCGGCCTCGCCCGCGTCCGCAAACGTCTCGTAGGCGGCCGTGGGGATGCCGTACTTCTTCATCAGGTTTTTGCTGAACACCTTGCTGCCTTCCAGAATGGCGGCGGCCTTGTTGGGGCCAAAGGCGGGAATGCCCTTTTCCGCCAGCGCGTCCACCATGCCCAGCACCAGCGGGTCGTCCGGCGCGACGACCACATAATCGATGCCCTCCTGCACGGCAAAGGACACCACGCCCGCCACGTCGGTGGCGGCGATGGGCACGCACACGGCGTCGCTGGCGATACCGCCGTTGCCCGGCGCGGCATACAGCGCGGGGCGCCGCGGGCTTTCCTTCAGCTTGCGGATGATAGCGTGCTCCCGCCCGCCCCCGCCGACAACCAGAACCTTCATAGGTCAACCTCCCTGCTTTCGCCGCCGCGCCGCCAAACGCGGGCAGAGCCGTGCTCCGCCCCGGCGCGGCCGCGCGGCGTTCTTTTTAATGGTGGAACAGGCGGATGCCGTTGAACGCCATCACAATGCCGTATTTATCGCAGGTTTCAATGACCTGCCCGTCCCGGATGGAGCCGCCCGGCTCCACGATGGCCGTCACGCCGGAACGGCGCGCGCGCTCGATGTTGTCCCCAAAGGGGAAAAATGCGTCGCTGCCGAGACAGACGCCCGTGACCTTGGACAGCCATTCTTTTTTTTCGGCGGGCGTCAACGGTTCGGGACGTGTGGTGAAGGTCTCCGCCCACACGCCGTCGCCCAGCACGTCCTCCCATTCGTCGGAGATATACACGTCGATGGCGTTGTCGCGGTTGGGGCGGGAGACGTCGGGACGGAACGGCAGGCCCAGCACCTTGGGGTGGTGGCGCAGCTGCCAGATGTCCGCTTTGTTGCCCGCAAGGCGCGTACAGTGGATGCGGCTCTGCTGGCCCGCGCCCACGCCGATGAGCTGCCCGCCCTGGGCATAGCACACCGAGTTGGACTGGGTGTATTTCAGCGCGATCAGGCACAGTGTCAGGTCCCGCTTCTGCTCGTCTGTCAGCGCCCTGTTCCGTGTGACGATATTGGAGAACGTATCGTCGCCGAACTTCAGCTCGTTGCGCCCCTGCTCAAACGTGATGCCGAACACATCCTTGTGCTCCACAGGTGCGGGCTGGTAGGATGGGTCGATGGCGACAATGTTGTAACCGCCCTTGCGCTTTGTTTTCAGGATGGCCAGCGCGGCGGCGGAATAGCCCGGCGCGATAACGCCGTCCGACACCTCGTGCTGGATGACCTTCGCCGTGGCTTCGTCGCATTCGTCGGAAAGGGCGATCCAGTCCCCGAAGCTGGACATGCGGTCCGCGCCGCGGGCGCGGGCATAGGCGCAGGCCAGCGGGGAAAGCTCGATGTCCTCCACAAAATACATCTTTTTCAGCGTATCGTCCAGCGGCAGGCCCAGCGCCGCGCCGGCGGGGCTGACGTGCTTGAAGGACGCGGCCGCGGGCAGGCCCGTGGCCTGGCGCAGCTCTTTTACAAGCTGCCACGCGTTCAGCGCGTCCAGGAAATTGATATAGCCCGGTTTGCCGTTCAAAACGGTGATGGGCAGCTCGCCCTCCCGCATGAAGATGCGCGCGGGCCTCTGGTTCGGGTTGCAGCCGTATTTCAGTTCCAGTTCTTTCATATCCTTAAAAACCCCCATTCGATGTCCCCGGCGGCCCTGCCGCACACGGGGCGGCGCGTTACACTTTTTCGTATTTGTTCACGATGCGGTCCTGCGTTTTGCCCGTGGCAAGGTCGATATACCGCACAAACAGCGAAACCTTGTTGTCCTCGTTCAGGCTGTTCCACACCATCCGCGTGAACGTGTCGATATCGCCCATCAGGCGCACGTGCTCCGGCTCGCCCGCGAAGCTGGGGATGGGGCTGCCGTCGCAGCGGTAGGTATGGATAAAGCGGCCCTCGCCTGCAACGGGCTGGTCGTATTCAAAGAAGAACCGTTCCACGGAATCCGCGTTGCCGCCGTCGGATTTCAGAATGGACAGCTTGTACTTCATTGCGCCGTCCTTCACCTTCACAATGCCCGAGATGCGCGGCGTGAAGTTGGGGGAATCCGGCTCAAAGGTGCGCGTGCGCAGCGCCTTGGCAAAGCCCTTGCCCGCGGCCAGGTGGTCGTATATCGTATCCGTCTGGTCGCCGTTGGTCACGATGGTTGTTTTGCCCAGCACGCGCACGGGCGCGTAGATGATGAGGGACGGGTCCTCCAGCTTGGAGGGGTCCGCCGCTTCGGTAATGATGCCGCCGTCCTTCGCGGTGAACACGCGGTTGCGGCTGTTTGCGCTGCGGCCCATGATAAAATAGGCGATGACGGCGCTTTTGCCGTCCTCCGACCTTCCCAGCACGATGCCGCGGCCGGGGTATGTATTTACGGCAAGCTCCGCCGCAAGGCTCAGATGGTCCATATCCTTCTCCTCTTTCCGCGGCGCGGCGGGTCCGTCCGCCGCGTCCAATTCTTCCGTCAGCTGCGCCAGCGCCCGGGGCAGCAACTTCCATTCCGCCTGCTCCATCACGCGCTTCTGCAGCGTTTCCGGCGTATCGCCGGGCAGCACGTCCACGGCCTGCTGCAGCAGGATGCGTCCGCCGTCCGGCACTTCGTTCACAAAATGCACCGTCGCGCCCGTCACCTTCACGCCCTTTGCCAGCGCTGCCTCATGCACCCGCAGGCCGTAGTATCCCGCCCCGCAGAAGCTGGGGATCAGGCTGGGGTGCACGTTCAGAATGCGTTCGGGATACGCGGTGATGACGCTGGGGCCCAGGATGGACAAAAAGCCCGCCAGCACCACCACGTCGATGCGGTGCTCCCGCAGCGCGGCCAGCAGCGCCGCGTCGTATTCCTCCGGTGCGGCATAGCTTTTGCGCGCCACCACAATGCCGGGCACGCCCGCTTTGGACGCGCGCTCCAGCGCGTACACGCCGGGCTTTGAGGCCAGCACCAGAGCGATTTTCGCATGGGGCAGCGCGCCCGCGGCCTTTGCGTCCAGAATGGCCTGCAGGTTCGTGCCGCCGCCGGAAACCAGCACCGCTACGTTCAGCATAGCTCTACGCCCTTTTCCGCACCCTTCGCGATCTCGCCCAGGATGTACGCATCCTCGCCCGCTTCCTTCAGGATGCGCACGGATTCGTCCGCCCTGTCGCCGGGCACGACGACAGCCATGCCCACGCCCATATTGAACGTATTGAACATGTCCCGCTCGGGAATTTTGCCAACCTTTTGCAGCAGCGGGAAGATGGGCGGCATGCGCAGGCTCTTTTTCTCGAGCTTCGCCACGCAGCCCGCGGCCAGCGCGCGGGGGATGTTCTCATAAAAGCCGCCGCCCGTGATGTGGCTCACGGCGCGCACATCCACCTGCTCCATCAGCGCCAGCACGGGCTTGACGTAAATTTTTGTGGGCGTGAGCAGCGTTTCGCCCAGCGTGCCGGAAAGCTCGTCGTAATGCTGCCAGATATCCGCGTACTCCACATTGAATATCTTGCGCACAAGAGAAAAGCCGTTGGAGTGCACGCCGCTGGAGGGCAGCGCGATGACGGCGTCGCCCGCCTGCATCTTCGTATTGTCAATGATTTTGCTTTTTTCCACGACGCCCACGGTAAAGCCGGCCAGGTCGTATTCCTGCTCCGGGTAAAAGCCCGGCATCTCGGCGGTCTCGCCGCCCACAAGCGCTGCGCCCGCCTGGACGCAGCCCTCGGCCACGCCCGCCACGATGGAGGCGATCTTCTCCGGGTAATTCTTTCCGCAGGCGATATAGTCCAGAAATACCAGTGGCTTCGCGCCGCAGGTGATCACATCATTGACGCACATGGCCACACAGTCGATGCCCACGGTGTCGTGCTTGTCCATCAGGAAGGCCAGCTTCAGCTTGGTGCCCACCCCATCGGTGCCGGACACCAGCACCGGCTCACGTATGCCGGTCAGGTCCGGGGCGAACAACCCGCCAAAGCCTCCAATGCCGGACACTACCCCGGGGATCCTGGTCCGGGCCACGTGGGGGGCCATCAGCTTCACACCGGCGTAGCCTGCGGTGATGTCCACGCCGGACTTCCGGTAGCTCTCCGAATAACTCTCCATATCAGGTCCTCTCCCTCTCACTGATCTTGCACTCGAATCGGTCTTTGCCGCCGTCCTGGGGCACGGCGGTGGGGTAGCCCCCGCCGAAGCAGGCGGTGCAGAAGCCGCACTGGGTATTGTCCGCCAGCTTCACCACGTCCTGCAGGCTCAGATACCCCAGGGAATCCACACCGATGATCTTTGCGATCTCCTCCACCGAGTGGTTGTTGGCGATGAGCTTGCTGGGGTCATCGATGTCCGTACCGTAGTAGCAGGCGGCCACAAAGGGCGGCGCGCTGACCCGCATGTGGATCTCCTTCGCCCCGGCTTTCCGCAGCAGGTCGATGGTCCGGCGGCAGGTGGTGCCCCGGACGATGGAGTCGTCGATCAGCACCACCCGCTTGCCCTCCACCACGGAGCGGATGGGGTTCAGCTTGATATTGACCTCGTTTTCCCGCATGGCCTGAGTGGGGGAGATGAAGGTGCGGCCGATGTACTTGTTCTTGATGAACCCCATGCCGTAGGGGATACCGCTCTGCCGGGCGTAGCCCAGGGCGGCGTCCAGGCCGGAGTCCGGCACGCCGATGACGATGTCCGCCTGGACCGGGTGCTCCAGGGCCAGGAAGGCCCCGGCCCGCTGCCGTGCCACGTGGACGCTGGACCCGTCGATGACGGAGTCCGGCCGGGCGAAGTAGATGAACTCGAACACGCAGAGCCGCTTGGGGGCCTTGCCGCAGTGGCGGGTGTCGGACTTGACGCCGGACTTGTCCGCCACCACGATCTCCCCGGGCAGGATGTCCCGCTCGAACCGGGCGCCGATGGCGTCCAGGGCGCAGGACTCGGAGGCGAACACCACGCCCCCGTCCCGAAGTCGGCCCATGCACAGCGGCCGGAAGCCGTGGGGGTCCCGGACGGCGATGAGCTTGGTGGGGGAGGAGATCACCAGGGAGTAGGCCCCCTCGATCCGGTCCATGGCGGCGGAGACCGCCTCCTCGATGGAGGGGGCGCGCAAACGCTCCTGGACGATGATGTAGGCGATGACCTCGGAGTCCGTGGTGGTCTGGAAGATGGAGCCCTGGCTCTCCAGCTCCTGGCGCAATGCGTGGGAGTTGGTGAGGTTGCCGTTGTGGGCCAGGGCCATGCGGCCCTTGTAGTGGTTCACCAGGATGGGCTGGACGTTCCGCTTGTTGTCGGACCCGGTGGTGCCGTAGCGCACGTGGCCTACGGCGATGGTGCCCGTGCCCAGGGAGCGGAGCCGCTCCGCCGGAAACACCTCGTTCACCAGCCCCACATCCCGGTACGCGGTGAACACGCCATCATCGTTCACCGCGATGCCGGCGCTCTCTTGGCCCCGGTGCTGGAGGGCGTACAGGGCGTAATAGGCCAGGGGGGCCACATCCGTCGTCTCCGGCGCGTACACGCCGAACACGCCGCACTCCTCTTGGATGTGGCGGGCCGGGAGCACGGCGCTCAGCTCAGTCGGCATCATGGGCAAGCAGTCTCTGCATGACCTCGGCATAGGCGCCCTCCACGCCGCCCAGGTCCCGGCGGAAGCGGTCCTTGTCCAGCTTCTCATGGGTCTTTTCGTCCCAGAGGCGGCAGGTGTCGGGGCTGATCTCGTCCGCCAGAACGATCGTGCCGTCGGTCAGTCTGCCGAACTCCAGCTTGAAGTCCACCAGCGTGACGCCGCACTCTGCCCAGAAGGCCTTGAGAATGTCGTTGACGGCAAAGGCGTACTTCTTGATGGTCTCGATCTCCTCCGCTGTGGCCAGCTTCAGCGCCAGGGCGTGATAGCTGTTCAGCAGGGGATCTCCCAGTTCGTCGTTCTTGTAGGAGAACTCGATGGTGGGAGCGTCGAATACGATGCCCTCCTCTACACCGTACCGCTTGGCGAAGGACCCGGCAGAGAGGTTGCGGATGATAACCTCCAGCGGCACGATGGAGACCTTCTTCACCAGGGTCTCCCGCTCACTCAGCTCCTGAACGAAGTGGGTGGGAATGCCGGCCTTTTCGATCCGCCGCATCAGATGGTTGGTCATCTGGTTGTTGATGACGCCCTTGCCCGCAATGGTGCCCTTCTTCAGGCCGTTGAAGGCGGTGGCGTCGTCCTTGTAGTCCACGATGTAAAGTTCCGGGTCGTCGGTGCGGAAGACCTTCTTGGCCTTTCCCTCATAGAGCTGTTCCAGCTTCTGCATGGTGCGTTCGTCCTTTCTTTCTGTTGAGAGATTAGATATTTGAATAGGCAATTGATAAACCATTAGAAAAACGGAAGGGAAAGAGAAAATAGAAATGAGAAATCAGAAATCCGGCCGCGGGATGGCGCGGATACGGAGCTTTGAGCCGTCCGGTCAGGACGGACTCCAGACTTTCCGATTCCTCATTTCCGATTTCTCACGATTTCAGGAGTTCCTCCTGGAGCTTGGCGTCCTTCTCGGCGATCTGCTCCGCCATCTTCCGCCGCTCCGCTTCCAGGCGCCGGGTCAGGGCCTCGTCCTCCACCGCCAGGATCTGGGCGGCCAGCACAGCAGCATTTTTCGCGCCGTTCAGTGCTACCGTAGCCACCGGGATGCCGCCGGGCATCTGGACTGTGGCCAGCAGGGCATCCAGCCCATCCAGGACGCCCCCCTTCATGGGAATGCCGATGACAGGCAGGGTGGTGTTGGCGGCAAAGGCCCCCGCCAGATGGGCAGCCATGCCGGCGGCGCAGATGACCACGCCGAATCCCCGCTCCCGGGCGGACTTGGCGAACTCAGCCGCCTGGGTCGGCGTCCGGTGGGCGCTGAGGATATGGGCCTCATAGGGGATGTCCAGGGCGTCCAGCTGGGTACAGGCCCCTTTGACCACGGGCCAGTCACTGTCGCTGCCCATGATGACGGCAACTTTTTTCATCGCAAGCGCTCCTTTCTGCGGCTCAGAGTTTTTTCCGCATGACGGTGTGGCGGAAGATGCCGTCCACAAAATACTCGCTGGAGCAGAACACGGGGCGTCCGTCGATGTCATAGTCCACCTCTTCCATGTTCAGCAGCGGCGTGCCCATGGGCACCTGGAAGATCTCCGCCAGGGCGGCATCCGCCGCGGCGGGCCGCACGTCTGTCAGATCCAGATAGGGATAGATGCCGCAGAACCGCTGGAGGAAGTGGAAGATGGGGAGCTTGAAGTCCTGGATGGTGTAATCCCCCTTGGCCAGGGCCTTTTCCACCACGTCCTCGCAGTAGATGGCAGGCCGGCCATCCGCGGTGCACAGCCGGGCGATGCGGATGATGGGGGTGTCCTCCGGAATGCGGAGCTGAGCGGCTACCTGGGCATCGGCAGTCCCATCGGAAACCCGGACAAAGGCCACCGCCGGCTCATGTCCGCTCTGGCGGATCATGTCCAGGAACTCTACCTCAATGTCCATGCGGGTCTGGACGTTCAGCACATGGCGGTTGATGATGGTGCCAACTCCGTGGCGGCGGGTGATGAAGCCCTCCCGCTCCAGAGAGGCCAGAATGTCCCGCAGCTGCGTGCGGCTGATCCCCAGCTTCTCTGCCAGGACACTCTCCCGGGGCAGGCGCTCGCAGCTGGCGTAGGCACCGTCCTTCATGTCGGCAAGCAGCTGAGAGCGGATGGTCTTGGTCTGGGCCGGCTGACCGCTCATAGTCACACCTCTTTCTGATTTCAAAATAGGTAATACCATAAAAGTCATACCTATTGTACCGGATTTTCTCCGGCGCCGCAACTGGCAGATTTGACAGATTCCGCCCTCCTTTTTTGCCCCGGCATATCCAGTCTGCTGTTGACGGCAGGACGCACGGGCCGGAGGCGTTTGTACGGCCGGATTTCGTGGGTTTTCACCGTGGACAACCGCCGGGGGGATGTTATAATGGAGTTGAACGAAAGAGGGAGGCGTTATCCGTGAAGATTGTGATCCTGGGTGCGGAGGCCCGTTACCGGGCCTATCAGCCCGCGATGCCCTTCATCCAGCAGCAGGAGCTGGTATTTCTGGACAAGGACAGCACGGAGGCAGAGATTCTGGCCGCCGGCGCTGATGCGGAGGTGCTGTTCGTGGACGCCATCACGGTGGTGTCCGCTGCTCTGATGGAACACATGCCCTGCCTGCGGCTGATTCACTCGGAGGGGGTGGCGTTTGACCGCATTGACCTCTCCGCCGCCCGGGAGCGGGGCATTTACGTCTGCAACAACAAGGGCTGCAACGCCGGGGCCGTGGCGGAGCAGACGGTCCTGCTGATACTGATGCTCCTGCGCCATGCCCTGGAGGGGGACGAGGCCGTCCGGGCGGGACGGCAGATGGAGATGAAAGAGCGGTGCATGGTGGAGGGGATCACGGAGCTCTCTGCCTGCAAGGTGGGCCTGGTGGGATTTGGAGACATTGCGCGGGCCGCGGCAGAGCGGCTGGTCCCCTTCGGCTGCGAGCTGTACTACTACACCAAGCACCGCCGCTTGCCGGAAGAGGAGAAAAAATACCACGTCACCTACCTGCCGTTGGAGGAGCTGGCGGAGAAGAGCGACATCGTCAGCCTCCACTGCGCTGTCACGGAGGAGACCCGGAATCTGGTGGATGCCGCTCTGCTGCGGCGGATGAAACCCACAGCGTACCTCATCAACACCGCCCGGGGAGACCTTGTGGACAACGAGGCCCTGCGGCAGGCCCTGCTGGAGGGGCGAATCGCCGGAGCGGGGTTGGACACGCTGTCCCCGGAGCCGGTGCCGGCGGGGCACCCCCTGACGGCGCTGCCGCCGGAGGTCCATCGGAAAGTGGTCCTGGCACCCCACCTGGGCGGCATTACAGAGGCATCCTTCCGTCGGGCCCATGCCCACATGTGGCGAAATGTGGAGCATTTGGCTGCGGGAGAGCGGCCGGACAACATCGTCAACGGCCTGTGATGCTCGCCGACGGTAAAAAATTCTGCCGGAGATGAAACAAAACCTATGGAAAAATCGTCTAATTCCTATAAAGACCTATGGTAGAAGGACCATGTGCGGTTTGAAAGTCCTGCGCGCGAGCTGTGGGTCTGTATGCGGAAAACCCTCATGCGCCAACCGGCTTGCCTGTTCTCATGGCCCGCACGGCGCATGGAGTCAGGAAAAACAAAGAAGGGGAGCGTGACGCCGAATGAGACGTCGGATCTGGAGAGGTTGGATATTGTGCCTGTGCGCCTGCTTGCTGCTGTGCGGTGCCGCCAGCGGGACTGGAAGCACACCGCCGGACGCGGTGAGCCGCGGGGCCTTTGCAGACGCCCTGTATGACGCACATGTGGCCCACGGCGGCGCTCCTGTGGTCAGCGAGGGCAGCTCCGCACCCTTCCGGGATGTGGGCTCCTGGTCCCCGTATTTCGAGGCGCTCTGTTGGGCTAAGGCCAGCGGCATCGCAGGGGGCTATGCAGGCGGTGCCTTCCGTCCTGCGGCGCCGGTGACCCGCCAGCAGGCGACGGTGATGCTGTACCGCTATGCCAAGACCACGGACCTGCCGCTGGAGAAGGGGAGCGACCGGGATCTGGCCGGATACCGGGACGCGGATACCATCCCAACCTGGAGTCGGGAGGCTGTCCAATGGGCCGTGCGGAACGGCCTGTGGTTCTCCGGCAGCGCCACGGAGCTGCAGGCGGCGGAGAACGTCTCCTGGGAGGAGCTGGCCGTTCTGACCCAGCGGCTGTTCCTGGGCGGGATGCCCGCGGCTGCCTTGTCTGCGGCGCCGGAGGGGCTGACGATGGAGCTGCAGCAATGCACTACCACCGGCGCGGTTGTGGTACTGCAAAATGCGGCGGAGGAGACCTTCTCCTATGGGGCGGACTACGGTCTCTATCGGCAGGTGAACGGCGGCTGGTATCAGATGAACAAGGAAATGGACACCATCGCCATGGCCTATGAGCTGGCCCCGGGAGAGAGCCGGAAGCTTACCCTCAGCTGGGGAGAGCTGGACTGGGGCGGCGTCCTGCCCGCCGGGACCTACTGCGTGGCGCAGGGCGGGCTGCTGGGAGAACAGCAGGTCACCGTCTCCGTCACCTTTGCCATCAAATAAACGCCAGGCGGCCGCCGAAAAACCGGCGGCCGCCTTTCCATTGGGTGAACGGTTTCTTGCGATCCCGCCCAGACCGAAAAATCTCCCCCTCTTCTGGAGGAGTGAAGAGAACAGCACAGGCCGCCGGGAACGCCAGGCGGCCTGTACGGATTCTTGAGAAGGTGGCCCGGCGTCAAACACAAAAGCGGCAGGCCGCCAGGGCCGCCACAGCGCCGTCGGCGCAGGCGGTGGTCAGCTGGCGGACCTCCTTGGCGCGGAGATCCCCTGCCGCAAAGATGCCGGGAATCGGCGTCAGGCAGTCCTCCCCGGCGGCGATAAAGCCCGCTTCGTCCACCGGCACCCCCAGAGACCGGGCCAGCCGGCTCTCCGGCAGCAGACCCACCGCCTGGAACAGCGCAGAGACCGGCAGGTGGGAGACTTCTCCCACAGCGGTGTTCCGCAGGGTCAGGCCGGTGAGGCGTTCCGATCCCTCCAGGGCCTCCACCACGGTGGACCGCAGCAGCGTGAGGTTGGCGGTCTTCTCCGCCCGCTCCACCAGAATGGGATCCGCCCGGAAGTCCGACCGCCGGTGGATCACCGTCACATGGCGGCAGATGTCTGCCAGATACAGCGCATCCTGCAGGGCGGTGTTGCCGCCTCCGGCCACTGCCACATCCTGTCCGGCGTAAAAGGCTCCGTCGCACACAGCGCAGAAGGAGATGCCGGCCAGACGATCCTCGCCCGCAAGGCCCAGGGTCCGGCGCCGCATCCCGGCGGCCAGGATTATCGCTCCGGCGGTATAGGCACCGTAGTCGGTGACCACCCGGCTGGGCGTGCCGCTCTGGATCTCCAGCGCCTCCTCCAGTTCGATCCGGGTCCCCAGGGCCTCGGCCTGGCTGTACAGCCGCTCCGCCAGTTCAGCGCCGGACACGGCGGGCAGGCCCGGAAAGTTTTCCACCTTGGGAGAGGAGGCGATCTGCCCGCCGAAGCTCTCCCGTTCCAGCAGCAGAACGGACTTTCCTGCCCGGCGGGCGTAGACGGCGGCGGTGAGCCCGGCCGGGCCGCCGCCCACGATAATGATGTCGAAATACTGGTCCATAGATGTTCCTCTCTGATGACTGACAGAAGATAAGGGAGACTTCGCAGCCCCCCACATAGTAACCGCTGTACCGCGGGGGCTGCTCCGCAGAGACGGCATTTTGGAGCTCGGAAAAGGAGGGACGAGAGTCCCTCCTTTTTCGTTGTTTACACGCTCTGCGAAGTAGCGAATTTTTTGATGGTGGAGGCGTTCACCAGCTTCTCCACCTGCTCTCCGTGGCGGACGATCAGGGTGGGGGCCTGCTGGATACCGTACCGGGCCACCAGCTCCCGATGCTCGTTCACGTCCATCACCTGATAGGCGATGCCCGCCTTCTCCAGCTCCCGCTTGGCGATGCTGCAGTTGGGGCAGGTCTTGGTGGTGAAGAGGAACAGGCCGTCCTCGCCCCGCTCCGCCGGTGTGCTGGGCGCGGTGCCGGCTGCGGGCTCCGTCGCAGCATCCCGGTCGCAGAGGCGGCGGCCCTCCAGCCGGGAGTTTTCCACCTGGTACTCCTGCCGGTCCTTGAACTCCTGGACCTTGCCGTCGTTCCAGTTCTGGACAGGGCGGTAATAGCCGGTGATGCGGCTCCACACCTCGCAGGTCTTCCCACACTTGGGGCAGGTAAAGTGCTCGCCCGAGAGATAGCCGTGGTCCGGACAGATGGAGTAGGTGGGGGACATGGTGTAGTAGGGGAGCTTGAAATTCTCCGCGATCTTCCGCACCAAATTGGCAGCAGCCTTCCAATCCGGCAGCTTCTCACCCAAAAAGGCGTGGAACACAGTGCCGGAGGTGTACAGGGTCTGCAGGTCATCCTGGATGGCCAGGGCCTCGAAGATGTCGTTGGTGTAGCCCACCGGCAGGTGGGAGGAGTTGGTGTAATAAGGCGTGTCACCGGGGTTCTTGGCAGCGGTGATGATATCGGGATACAGTGCCACGTCATGCTTGGCCAGCCGGTAGGTGGTGGACTCGGCGGGGGTGGCCTCCAGGTTGTAGAGGTCGCCGTACTGCTCCTGATAGTCCATCAGCCGCTCCCGCATGTGGTTCAGCACGTCCTTGGCAAAGGCCTGGGTCTCCGGATGGGTCAGGTCCTTCCGCAGCCACTTGGCGTTCAGGCCCACCTCGTTCATGCCGATGAGGCCGATAGTGGAGAAGTGGTTGTCAAAGGTGCCCAGGTAGTATTTGGTGTAGGGGTACAATCCCGCATCCATCAGCTTGGTGATGACGGTGCGCTTCACCTTCAGGCTCCGGGCGGCGATGTCCATCATGTGGTCCAGCCGCTCATAGAACTCCTCCGGCGTCTGGGAGAGGTAGGCGATCCGGGGCAGATTGATAGTCACCACGCCCACGGACCCGGTGGACTCGCCGGAGCCGAAGTAGCCGCCGGACTTCTTCCGCAGCTCCCGCAGATCCAGCCGCAGGCGGCAGCACATGCTGCGCACGTCAGAAGGCTCCATGTCAGAGTTGATGTAGTTGGAGAAATAGGGGGTGCCGTACTTGGCGGTCATCTCGAACAGGAGGCGGTTGTTCTCCGTGTCGGACCAGTCAAAGTCGCGCGTGATGGAATAGGTGGGGATGGGATACTGGAAGCCCCGGCCGTCGGCGTCGCCCTCGGTCATGATCTCGATGAACGCCTTGTTCACCATATCCATTTCCTTCTTGCAGTCGCCGTAAGTGAAATCCTGCTCCTTGCCGCCTACGATGGCCGGCAGGTTCTCCAGGTCACGGGGCACGGTCCAGTCCAGGGTGATGTTGGAGAACGGCGCCTGGGTACCCCAGCGGGAGGGAGTGTTCACGCCGAACACAAAGGACTGGATACACTGTTTAACCTCTTTCTGGGAGAGGTTGTCCACTTTCACAAAGGGGGCCAGATAGGTGTCAAAGGAGCTGAACGCCTGGGCGCCGGCCCACTCGTTCTGCATGATGCCCAGGAAGTTCACCATCTGGTTGCAGAGAGTGGAGAGGTGGCTGGCCGGGGTGGAGTTGATCTTGCCCGGGATACCCAGGCCCTGCTGGATCAGCTGCTTCAAACTCCAGCCGGCGCAGTAGCCGGTGAGCATGGAGAGGTCGTGGAGGTGGATGGCGCCGCTCTTGTGGGCGTCGGCAATCTCCTGGTCATAGATTTCAGAGAGCCAGTAGTTGGCGGTGATGGCGCCGGAGTTGGAGAGGATCAGGCCGCCCACGGAGTAGGTGACGGTGGAGTTCTCCTTCACCCGCCAGTCATTGATATGCAGGTAGTTGTCCACCAGCTCCTTGTAGTCCAGCATGGTGGAGTTCAGGTTGCGGATCTTCTCCCGCTGCTTGCGGTAGAGAATGTAGGCCTTGGCCACGTCGGCATAGCCTGCCTTGCTGAGAATGTCCTCCACGCTGTCCTGAATGTCTTCCACGGTGATCTTGCCGTCATGGATCTTATCCTGGTAATCCGCCGTGACCCTCAGGGCCAGGAGATCAATGATGTCCGGATTGTACTCCATGTGGGTGGCCTCAAAGGCCTTGGTGATGGCGGTGCTGATCTTGGAGATGTCGAAAGAGGCGATCTTTCCATCCCGCTTGACGACCTGATACATGAAACCCCTGCTTTCTCTATGATAAATTCAATTCCCTGCTCCTGACAAGTCAATGGGCGCTGACGCGCCCCGTATTTCCCATTCTACCACTTCCTGGGGGCTTGTCAATTAGAAATGCCACTATATCTTGTATTCATTTTCTGTGAAAACGCTGAATTTTTCCATATCTAGTCAATGCCGCGCAGCTCCACAGCTCCAAAGAACGGCCGGACCCGCTCCGCAAAGCCCTGCAGCTGCTCTGCTGTAAAGCCGTGATATCCCCGGCCGATCAGATTGCCGGAGTCCACAAAGTTCTGAAGATAGTACCGGGGTGCCCCTGCCAGCCAGGCGGCGATGGCGTCCAGGTCCTCCGGCCTGTGGAGCTCCCGCACCAGGGTGGTGCGGAACTCATAGTCCACGGTGCTTTTCCGCAGCAGACGGATGCTCTCCTCCACCGGGGCGGGGTTGAAGCCCGGTATGCCGACGGTTTCGGCATACCGCGCCGGAGCGTTTTTCACGTCCATGGCCACATAGTCCACAAGGCCCTGGTTCAGGATCTCCGCCAGCCGGGCAGGATCACAGCCGTTGGTATCCAGCTTCACGGCAAAGCCCAGTTCCCGCACCTTCCGCAGAAAATCCGCTGCGTCCGGCTGGAGCAGCGGCTCCCCGCCGGTGAGGACCACCCCGTCCAAAAGCCCCCGGCGGGAGGCCAGGAAGTCCAGCACCTCCTGCTCCGGGATCTCCGGCGTCTCCGCCAGCCGGGTCACCAGCAATGCGTTGTGGCAGAAGGGGCACCGCAGGTTGCAGCCGCCGGTGAACACCGTGGCCGCCAGCTTTCCCGGGTAGTCCACCATGGCCAGTTTCTGAAGTCCGTGAATGTGCATGGCCGGATCCCTCCATAAGCACAAGATGTTGCTATTCTAAACTGATTTTTCCACAAGAACAAGTGGTGGACGCAACAAAGAGAAAAAAGTTCCCGGAGGCACAGCCTCCGGGAACGGGAAAGACGGGATTCAATTCTTGCGGAACCGGGAGAGGAAGTCCTGCGTCTCCTGTTTCTGGGGATTGCCGAAAACCTGCTCCGGCGTGCCCTCCTCGCAGATGACGCCCTGGTTCATGTACACCACATGGCTGCTGACGTCCCGGGCAAAGGCCATCTCATGAGTCACCACCAGCATGGTCATGCCCTCCTGGGCCAGGTCCTGCATGACGGAGAGGACTTCTCCCACCATCTCCGGGTCCAGGGCGGAGGTGGGTTCGTCGAACAGCAGCACCTCCGGCTCCATGGCCAGGGCCCGGGCAATGGCCACCCGCTGCTTCTGGCCGCCGGAGATCTGCCGGGGCTTGGCTTGGATGTAAGGCGCCATGCCCACCTTTTCCAGATACTCCATGGCCCGCTTCCGGGCGGTCTCCTTGTCCTTTTTCAGTACCTTGATCTGCCCGACCATGCAATTTTCCAGCACGGTCATGTTGTTGAACAGGTTGAAGGACTGGAACACCATGCCCACATGGGAGCGGTACTGGGGGGCATTGACCTTGGGACCGGTGACGTTCTGGCCGCGGTAGAGGATCTCGCCGCTGGTGGGGGTCTCCAGCAGGTTGATGCACCGCAGCAGGGTACTCTTGCCGGAGCCGGAGGCACCAATGATGCTGGTGACATCGCCTTTTTTCACGGTGAAATCGATGTCCCGCAGCACTTCGTGGCTGCCGAAGGACTTGCTCAGATGCCGGATCTCTAAAATCATATCGTCCATGTTGTCAGCGATCTCCTCTCGTACGGCCGTGCTGCAATTCCTGACGGACCCGATCCCGGTACTCTTTGCTCCGCTCATCGAAGGGAGTGCCTCGGTCCGGGTGGCTGTATGTGCCGGCGGCCATGGTCAGATGGTCCGTCTGTGCCAGCTTGTAATCGCTGCTGCCGTCCATTCGCTTTTCCAACCAGCGCAGCAGGAAGGAGGCGATCAGCGTCATGGTGAGGTACCCGGCCATCTCCACCACGGCGGAGGGGAAGTACAGGTAGCTGGCGCCCACCGCCGCCCGGTGGGCGGAGAAGAAATCGGGGAAGCCGATGATGAACATGACGGACGTATCCTTCACATTGATGATGAAGTTGTTGCCGATCTGGGGCAGGATATTCCGGATGGCCTGAGGCAGGATCACATGCAGCATGGTCTGCACATGGGTCATGCCGATGGCCTTGGCGCCCTCGGTCTGGCCGGGGTCGATGGAGATAATGCCGCCCCGGACGGACTCGGCCATGTAGGCGCCGGTGTTGATGGACACCACCAGAATGGCGGCCATCCAGATGCTGTCAAACCGCACGGCGTTGTCCGTAAAATAGGGCAGGCCGTAATAGAGGAACACCGCCTGCAGCACCATGGGGGTACCCCGGAAGATCTCCACGTAGATCCGGACCACTGCCCGGATCAGCGCCAGAAAGAACCGCTTGACGGGCGGGTCGTTCTTGCTGTGGGGAATGGTGTTCAGAATGCCGCAGACGAATCCGATCAGGCAGCCGATGGCGGTGGCCACCAGTGCCAGAATCAAGGTATTGCGGATGCCGGGCAGATAGTGGGACACGCCGTAGTTCGACCAGAGCTTGGCAATGTCGGATGCCAGCTGGAACAGTTTCTCCATGGAGGCAGACTCCCTTCGGTAAAGAGTTGATATGCGGGAAGCAGGCGGGAGGACAGACTGTCCTCCCGCCGCGGGTCATTCTGGAAAGTGTTTACTCGCTCAGGGGCTGAATGGCGATGGCCTCGTTCATCAGGGTGTTGAAATCGTCCGCCGTCATAGTGGAGAGCACGCTGTCAATGGCCTCCTTCAGCTCGGTGTTGCCCTTCATCACGGAGATGCCGATGTTGATCTCGCCCTCGTCAACCTCAAAGTTGTCGTCGGAGTCTGTGAAGTCCAGAATCTTCATGTCGGGATAGGCGGCCACGGCACCCATAGCGGTGGGCATATCGGTGCAGATGAAGTCCACGGCGTCGGTCTCCAGGGCCATCAGCATGGCGGGGGCGGTCTCCGCGGCAGTCTGGACCTGGGCGCCCTCGATCTGAGGCAGGCAGGAGTCATACCAGATGGTGGCGATCTGCGCGGTGCAGGTGCCGCCGGAAAGGTCGCTGATGCCGGCGGCGTTGGCATAGGGGCTGTCCGTCTTGGTCACACAGACGATGGAGGCGTAGTAGTAGGGGCCGGCGAAATCCACCTGCTCGCTGCGCTCGGCAGTCATGGACTGGCCGGCAATGACGGCGTCAAAGGTACCGGTCTGCACGCCGGGAACCAGAGAGTCCCAGTCGGACTGAACCACTTCCAGCTCCCAGCCGTTGGCCTCGCAGATCTGCTTGGCGATCATCACGTCGTAGCCGTTGGCATAGGTGCCGGGCACGTTGGAGATGGGCACAGCGCCGTTGGAGTCGTCGCTCTGGCTCCAGTTGTAAGGGGCGTAGGCGCACTCCATGGCGATGGTCAGCACGCCGTCCTCCACGCCGGAGGAGCCGGCGGTCTCCCCGCCTTCAGCGGTGGTGCCGGAATTGCCGGAGTCGGCAGTGTCGCCGGAGCTGCCGGTGCCGCCGCAGGCGGCCAGGGACGCTGTCATGGCCAGAGCCATCAGCAAGGTCAACAATCTCTTCATGTTTCTTCACCTTTCTCATCTCAAAAAAGATTCCGCGGCGGTCACAGACCTCCTCCGCGCCTGCCGCCGGCGGAGAGGAGAAAAAATGGACCGCTTTGTCAAGCGGTCCATGGAAAATACGGAAAGAAGCCCCCGGCAGGGACGATCCCGAACAGCCATTGATAGCGCTTCACAAAGGTTTGTGACAGTCCGGCAGGTATTCCCTGACGGCCCAGCACCAGAAGGACAGGCATCGTCCCGGCACTTCGGCGGCGGACCCTTCCCCGTCCGGCGGCTGCCTGGCCTTGCCGGAGCGGTACTGATGAACGCCGCGCCTCTATCTGAGCGATCCAATTTTGAAGGTATCCTATCACGTTCTCGGGGAGATGTCAACGCCCCTTCCCAGAAAAATGCCAAAAATCCCGCAGATTTGTGCAGATCATAGAAGAAAATGCCAAAACCGTTGCGCACTGTGGGGAAAATGTGGTATGATGCTCCCTGCACACACGGTGCAAGCGCCGGGAGAGGAGTGTGGAAGTATGATGCAGGCGGCGGAACTGGCGGTGCTGGACTGGCTCCAGGCCCATCTGCGCTGCGATTTTCTGGACGCGGTGATGCCGTGGATCAGCCGGATCTGCGACCATGGAGAGATTTGGATCCTGCTGGCGGCGGTGCTGCTGCTTCTGCGGAAGCACCGCTGGACAGGGATGTCCCTGTCCTTTGCGCTGATTCTGGATCTGATCTGCTGCAATATCGTTCTGAAACCCCTGGTCGGCCGGGTCCGGCCCTTCTTGGTGAATACCGCGGTGGAGCTGCTGACAGCACCCCCGGCGGACGCATCCTTTCCCTCGGGGCACACGGCGGCGTCCTTTGCGGCGGTGTTCGCCCTCCGGGCCTCCGGCAGCCCCCTGTGGAAGCCTGCCCTGGTACTGGCGGCTGGGATCGCCTTCTCCCGGCTGTACCTGTACGTCCACTGGCCCACCGACGTGCTGGGGGGCATTCTGGTGGGCGCCGCCGCAGGCTGGGCAGGCGCGCGGCTGGCAGACGCCCTCCGCCGCAGGCGGGAGCGGCTGGGCCGCAGGGCATAGCGGAAAAAACGGACCGGACGGCTTGCCGTCCGGTCCGTGCGGCTTCACGCGGCGTTCTCCCTGGCCTGAAGATATTTCTTCACAGCGAAGATGCCCGCCACCGCTGCCACGCCCAGTAGCGTCTCCGCCGCGTCGGTGTGGCTGACGATCATCTGCCGGACGATGGTGAACAGCAGCACGTCCACCACCGCGTCGGCGGTGTGCAGGGCCAGCATCTTCACGAACTCAATTCCCATCACCAGCAGCAGTGTGGCGGAGAGGAAATCCCCCAGGGCGAAGGCCTCTGGGGAGAGGAGCAGGGTCCGGCCAGTCTCCCGGAACAAAAATACCGCCCCGCAGACGATCACCAGCAGGATCACGGCGGCGATGAGCAGCTCCAAAGCACGGGCGGCCTTCAACAACAGGATGTGGGCGGGATGACGATTCATGGTGCCTCCTTGCGCCGCGGGACGGCAGAGTGAAGATAAGAATTAAAAGATAGGGGATAAGAGATGCACCTCTCCGGGAAGTATCTCTTAATCTTTTACCTGGGCCTTGGACTTGCAAAAGCGAAGAACCCGTAAAAATGTAGGGGCGGCAATCTGCCGCCCGGCGGGAATGGTGTGGGGGCGTCGTGTTACCCCTCGTCGATGTCGAGGCTGCCGACGGGAGCCCCGGAGGGCAGAAATTTTTCGCCGTCGGACACTGTCAGGTACATAAAGCCTGTGGAATCCGCTGATTGGTACACCAGCGTACCGTCCTTGACGGCAAAGCGGTTGACGAATTTTTCATCATCTGTGGTGAGGATCACGGTGTCTCCGTCCAGTTTCCAGGTGCCGAGCCCAAAATAGCTGCTCAGGGCTCCTTCGGAACAGCGCATACTTCCGTCACTGTTGAGGGCGATATAGAAATCGCTCCCAAACCCCTCTTTTTCGTAGATGTAGACCTGGTCGGCGAGGTCGTCGGCGGTTACCGCTGCCGGCTGGCCGGAACAGCCCGCCGCCATGAGAGTAAAGAGCAGGAGCAGGGCGGAAAACAGACGGCACTTCATCATGATGTAGCCCTCCTTTCCATGATCCGAAAACAGGACCGCCTCTCCATCAATCTATCACAGACGGCGGCCCATTGCAAGGCAAACCCGCCTTGCGTAAACGCCGGATTTGGGATATACTATATCTCTATGGAAAAATCAGCCTGCGGGCAGGAGGAACTCCCCATGAAGCTCATGGTCATCGACGGCAACAGCATCCTGAATCGGGCCTATTACGGCATCCGTCCTCTCACCACACGGGACGGGCTTTACACCCACGCCATCTTCGGATTTCTCACCACGCTCCTTCGACTGGAGGGGGAGGAGGCACCGGACGCGTTGTGCGTCACCTTCGACGTCCACGCTCCAACCTTCCGCCATCAGGCGTCGGAGGCCTACAAGGCCACCCGCAAGCCCATGCCGGAGGAGCTCCGGGTCCAGGTGCCGGTGCTGAAAGAGGTGCTGGACGCCCTGAACATTCCCCGTTATGAGCAGGAGGGCTGGGAGGCCGACGACCTGATCGGCACCATCTCCCGCAAGTGCGAGGCGGACGGCTGGGACTGCGTGGTGGTCACCGGCGACAAGGACAGCCTGCAGCTCATTACCGACCACACCATGGTGAAGCTGGTGTCCACCCGCATGGGGCAGACCACCACCAAGGATATGACGGAGACCGCCTTCCAAGAGCAGTACGGCTTCGCCCCCATCCACATGATCGACCTGAAGGCCCTGATGGGGGACAGCTCCGACAACATCCCCGGCGTCCCCGGCATCGGGGAGAAGACCGCCATGGCCCTGATCCAGCAGTACGAGAGCATCGACAACCTGTACGCCAAAATGCCGGACATCGAGGCCAAGCCTGCCGCCATCCGCAAGCTGGCGGAGGGGGAGGAGAGCGCCCGGGAGTCTTACTGGCTGGCCACCATCGTTACCGACGCGCCTCTGGACTTCCATCCCGAGGAGAACCTGTGCCGGAAGCCCGGCCCGGACGCCTACCCGCTGTTTTTGAAGCTGGAGTTCACCAAGCTGATCGAGAAGTTCGGCCTGTCCCCGGCGGAGCAGCCAGCGGCGGAAAGGGCGGACTTCACCATGACCGTGGAGCAGGTCACAGAGCCTGCTCAGACGGAGCGGCTGCTGGCCCTCTGGCGAGCGGCGGACCATGTATCGGTGCTGGCCCTGCCGGACCTGACGGGCCTCTCTGTGGTCTGCCGGACCGGGGCGGACACCGGCGTCACGGCGGAGCTGTTCTTCGACAAGTATCAGGGGGACTGGAACGCCCTTTTGAACGCCCTGTTCGCGGCGGACGTCCGCAAGGTCTCCCACAATGTCAAGGACCTGACGCGGACGCTGCTGGAAAACGGCCTGCGGGCGGAGGGCTTCGTCTTCGACACCGCCCTGGCTGCCTACCTGCTGGACGCCACGGCGGGAAGCTATGACCTTGCCCGCCTGTTCGTCGCCTATTTCAACGAGGAGCTGCCAAAGGCCCTCTACCTGGAACCGGACGCATTCTCCCTGCTGGGGGACGCCGCCGCGGCGGAGGCCAGCTTCGACAGCTACGCCGCCGCCGTGGACGCCCTGTACGGCGCCCTGGCGGAAAGACTGGCGGAGCGGGGCCAGATGGACCTGCTGCATGAGATCGAGATGCCCCTCTGCGCCGTGCTGGCGGAGATGGAGACCGCCGGATGCAGGGTAGACGCCAAGGCCCTCGGTGCTTTCGGGGATCTGCTGGCCCGGCGGAGCGCCGAGCTGGAACAGCAGATCTACGCCATGGCGGGGGAGGAATTCAACATCAACTCCCCCAAGCAGCTGGGGGAGATCCTCTTCGGCAAGCTGGGCCTGCCCCATGGCAAAAAGACCAAGACCGGCTGGTCCACCAACGCCGATGTGCTGGAAAAGCTCCGGTACGAGGCCCCCATCGTGGGGGCGGTGCTGGAGTATCGCCAGTACGCCAAGCTGAAATCCACCTATGCCGACGGCCTTTTGAAGGCCATGGACCCGGACGGCCGGGTGCGGACCAGCTTCCAGATGACGGTGACGGCCACGGGCCGCCTCTCCTCCACAGAGCCTAATCTCCAGAACATCCCCACCCGCACGGACCTGGGCAGCGAGATCCGGCGGATGTTCATCCCGGCGGAGGGCTGCGTCCTAGTGGACGCCGACTACTCCCAGATCGAGCTGCGGCTGCTGGCCCACGCCGGTTTTATGCCGGATCTCACCGCCTGCTCCGTCTGCGGCGGCTATGACGGCGCGCCCATGTGGTTCCATCTGCAGGGCGGGGTGCTGACCTGCCGGCGCTGTGCGGAGAGGCAGCCGCCGGATACGGCGCCGGTGGGCGGCAACGTGCTGGCCGCCATGCGCCACATCCTCTACTCCCCATTGGATAAGGCCTTCTCCTTCTCCATGACGGCGGATGGCCTGAAAGCCCTGGCGAACGCCTCGGAGGCGTTTCTGCTGGCACAGCTTGGCCGGGGCTTTCACACGCTGGATTTTTACCATACCTTCACAGAATAACGGAGTGAAGAAAATACCGATGACGTTTACTGAACAAATCTACGCTTTGGTCCGCCGCATTCCGGCGGGCCGGGTCGCCACCTATGGGCTGATAGCCCTATGGGCCGGCCGGCCCCGCTCGGCCCGGGCGGTGGGAGCCGCCATGAGCCGCTGCCCCTATGCGGACGTTCCCTGCCATCGGGTGCTGAACGCCCGGGG
>ERZ836939.1492-NODE-1492-length-26548-cov-2.962594_pt1 | contig 26548 bp, 21 predicted proteins | sample MGYA00519912_ERZ836939 | MGnify/ENA primary metagenome ERZ836939 (study PRJEB31850, sample SAMEA3708810) | human gut metagenome | biome: human gut; feature: human-associated habitat; material: faeces | place: China | collected 2014 ...
CTCGTAACCGGGATTCCCGTCTTTTACCGCCACAGTCCTGTCCGGCAGCACCTGCGCCGTACCGGTTATTACGGTCACATGGCTGCTGTCCAGCAGAAAACTTATGCCGCTGCGGTTTTCCCTGCAGATCCTGTCCTTCCGGTCAAATACCTTATCCATATCAACCCTTATGCGGTCGGCACTGATACCGAATTCCCCTGCCCGCCTGAGCGCATCATACAGGTGCGCGCTCTGCAGCAGCGCCTTGGTGGGGATGCAGCCCCGGTTGAGGCAGGTCCCGCCAAGCTGGTCCTTTTCTATCAGAACCACCCTGAGCCCCCGGCCTGCCGCGTATAATGCAGTTACGTATCCGCCCGGTCCGCCTCCGATTACAGCCACATCCGTGTCCATGCGCTTTATGTCCCGGCAGTCCCCTGCATGTCCGGCGCTGCCGGGTCCTCTGCCATCCGTTCCATTGCCGACATCCGTTCCATTACCGCCATCCGCTTCTTCATATTCAAATAACACATCCCCGGTCCGGATCTGGCTTCCCTCCTCCACACAGATTCTTGTAATCCTTCCGGACACCATGGACTTAAATGGCCGGTTTCCTTTCCCGGTCTCTGTGTTTAACAGTGTCTGCCCCGGTTCCACCCAGTCTCCTGCCTTGACTTCTATGGTTCCGGCAACCGCTGGTTTTCCGCCCATGATCAGGCCCATCTTTATTTCCACGCTGCTGACCTCCCTTCCTATCGGTTGGCAGAACATGTTTGAAAATTCATTCCTGCCGTCTGCGCGTCCTTAGCCGTGTCCGGACGTTCATTCAGACAGTATAAGTTCCGGCGCCTCCAGTTCCACGCCGCGCCTGAAGGAATCCCCTACCGGGCACATCCTCTCTACCGCTTTAACCAGTTCCTCAACCTGCACCCTGGGCGCCCTGCTCTTAATCATGAACCTGAAATGGATCTTCTGGATACCTGGCCTTGCATCCGGATCCATCCCGCTAAAACCATCCGGGTCCATCCCGCCTTCTGCCTCAACCTTAATGTCATCCACAGGGATTCCATAGAAATCCGCAAATATGGCGGCTGTGATTGTCTGGCAGGCGCACACGCTGCACAGCGCCAGTTCAATAGGGTTCATGCCCGCATTGGTCCCGCCCTGTTCCAGAGGTTCATCCAGTACAACGGAAAAATCCCTGGCTGATGCCCTTACCTTTAATCCCTCAATCAATTCTGCTTTTGCCGTGTATGTCTTTAATGCCATGATCTGCCTCCTTTTCTCAGCACCCCCTGGTTAAGGCCAGCGGATCCGTATCCCCTTCTTTTGTCACGGTACAGAGGGATATAAGGTCCTCTGTTTCTGATGTGTTCCAGAACGAATGGGGAATCTCCTCCGGCACATAAACCCAGTATCCGGCCCCAATATCATATACATCATCCCCAATCTGGAATTTCCCTTGCCCTGCAATGCATACAAACCAATGAACCCACGGATGGTGGTTCGATGCTGCCTTCCCGCCTGGTTTCAGGGTAAAACACCTCATGACATGGGTTGGCCAGAACCGCTCCGGCCCAAATACAATCCTCTTCTCACCCCCAAGCATATGCATGCCCGGATCCATCATGGGCAGATCATTTATCTTTCCACATAATTGTTCTTTTCCTGTGCCATCCATTTCCTTGTCCTCCTCTTTACTTTTGAATGCATGATTTCAAATATTCCATAAGCCGGTCAATGTCCCGGGTATTATTGTAATAGTGCAGCGCCACCCTCATCCTGTCCTGCCCCTGGAGTTTTGCCCTTATGCCAGCTTCCCTGAGCCGTGCTTCGGTCAGCCCCAGCCCATGGGGCAGATTTAAGGATACCAGACCCGACCGGCACGCCCTTTGGTGGGGACAGGAAATGGAAAACCCTTCCAATGTCCCTGCCTCCTTGTAAAGATAATCGGTCAGGTCCAGGATATAATCCTCAATCTCCCTGCCGCCCAGCCGCCTATAGGTCTTAACGGTTTCGTGAAGTCCGTACAGTCCAATGGCAGGCAGGCCTCCATTCTCAAACCGGCAGGCCCTCTTACTGATTATCAGGTCAAACGGCCCGCCGTTGATACGGTCCTCTACATTGGCCCATCCCATCTCGGATTGCCTCAGGTTCTTCATAAAGTCTTTATCAATGTACGCAAACCCAATGCCCTGGATTCCCTGAAGCCATTTGTAGGCTGATGTGGTAAGGAAATCAATCTTCATATCCTTCACATCCAGCTGCATTGCCCCGCAGGCCTGGGTGGCATCCACACCAAATGGGATCCTATGCTCCCTGCACCAGGTACCGATGGTCTTTAAATCGTGCCTGTAACCATTCCCACTGTCCACATGGCACACCGTCACTGCCTTTGTATGCTCATCAGCCAGTGAGAACAGGCTTTCCGGTGCAGTCTCCCCGTCCGAGGACCTGGCCACCCGCACCTCCAGCCCAAGCTGTTCCTTAAGGTTGAGCCATACATAGGTCATGGCAGGAAATGCATTTTCGTATATGACAACATTGTCCCCTTCCTCAAAGGTCAGCCCATTACAGAAGATGTTGAACAGTGAGGACGAATTCTGTCCAAATGCAATTTCATCCCCGCTTCCTGCACCAATCATTGCCGCAATTTCATCCCTGACATCATCCGCATATTCCCACTGCCAATGATAATCGTCAATATCCATCGCGAGATCTGTCCTGTTCTGCAGATAGGTGTTCATTGCGTCACAGGCATACTGCGGAATCAGTCCGGTGGTTGCCGTATCCAGGTACGTATACCGGTCCAATACCGGATAGTGCCATCTTTCACGATTAAATTTGTTATCCATGTTATCTCCTTTTAATTAAGGTTACTCCTCATCCTTTGTAAGATTCATCTTAAGCCAGTCCTTACCTTCAACCAGTTTGGATACCATCATGGCTGCAATCGTATCGCCGGTTGCATTGATGCATGTCCCCGGAGGGTCAACCAGGAAACCGATTGTTGCGATGATTGGAAATGCCTCTGCTGGAAATCCATACAGGCTTACAATCAGCATTTCCCCAATCAATCCGCCTCCGGGCACGCCCGACATGACAACGCCCGACATGATGGCAATGAGCATGGCAGATGCAAATGTCCCGATTCCTGTAAATGGCTTTCCAAAAATGCCGAACAGGAACGCTATTTTCAGCAATGTGGAAAAAATAGTTCCGTCCATGTGCATGGTGGCTCCCAGCGGAAGCACGATTTCCCTTATATCCTTGGGCACGCCTATATTCTTGGCAGCATCCAGGTTTACCGGCAATGTCGCAACCGAACTCTGGGTGGCAATGGAGGTTGCCGCAGGAGGAAGTATAAATTTCCACATCCTTCTAAAGCCGTCCTTTCCGGCTGCCCAGTAGGAGTACAGTGAAAAGAATATGACAAAGTAAGCCGCACATACCGGATAATATACCAGCATTGCCCTTCCGTAAGCCCCCAGCAGGTTGGGTCCGAATTCTCCAACCAGGTTTGCAAAATACGCGCCCAGTCCAATGGGGGCATACATCATGATGATGTTGACAATCTTCATCATGATATCAGCCAGATTATTCACAACCTGGCCAACCGCGCTTTCCTTGCCGCCGCAGGCGCTGATGCAGAACCCGAACATAATGGAAAATATAATCAGCGGCAGCATGTTCTGGCGAGAAAGCAGGGCAGAAAAATCACTGACCGTCAGCGCATTGACAATCGCGTCCGACAGCTTTACCGCCTCCATCTCGCCGGCAGCCTCCATGGTAATATGTACGCCGGCCGCAGGCGGATATATGGTCACGATGAATATGATGATGACGCCTGCAATCAGGCCGGTGACCACAAACACTGCCAGTAAGCTGCCCAGTATCTTTCCCAGACGCTTCATGTTCAGCATATTACCAATGGCGCTGGCAATGGTTGCAAACACAAGCGGGACAATGGCCGTAAACATCAGATTCAGGAAGATATCACCAAATGGCTTTAGGACCGTGGCCTTTTCCCCCATAACCAGACCGATAATTGAACCAATGATAATCGAAGAAATCAGCAAAATAGGAAATCTGTAACTCTTCCAGACGCTCTGCGTCTTTTTCTGTTCAGTCATGTAGAACCTCCTTTGTATATACCTCTCATTTTCGCTGCTTATACATTCTCCGGATAACGTATGAAACGCTTTGTACCATATTTATCATGCAATTACCGTGCCAATTTTCTGATATTTTACCTGAATCCTGTGAATCGGTTGTGTTATCCATGGTATATCAATAAAAAACAAATTTTCACCGGATCAGGCCTTTGCTCCCCCTCCCCACGCCATTAAAAGAAGGGGAATAAATAACGGCAGTAAAACGGCTGCTTTTTGAGCCGTTTTACTGCCGTTATTAACCCGTTAATTCAGCCGCTTTATCGGCCGTTTTGTCAGCATTTCCCATCAGGATTCAGGCCGCTGTAGTGCAGGACATGTTTACCCTTATCCGTAATCCTGCTCCCGCCCCGTCCTTTCCGGACCATGATATATCCCATGGAATCAAGGTCAGATAGAATCTCCCTTACCTCATAGACGGATAAATCAAGCCCTTTCTCACAGCTGCATCCGGAAAGCCTTTCACGGCTGATGGAAACCCTGCCCTTATTGCTTTCCAGGATCTTGCTCAGGACAAAGAGATACGCTTCCTGCCTGGGGGACGTCATCTGCCTGAATTCCAGGATTGTATTGTCCTGGCAGTCATGGACCGGTTCCTTCTCCGGTTTGACCCTGCCGTGGAAGAACCCAGGAGGCAGGTCCTCATACTCAATGACCTTCTTATCCAGAAAAGAAAAATAATCCGCGCAATTCTTCAGTTCCCTTACATTCCCCCTCCAGTAATGTCCCTTCAGCGCCTCGCACACCGGCCCGGAAAGCTGAAACCTGGACCCATTTTCCTCTGCAAACGTATGGATTAAGGGTATGATATCCTCAATGCGCTCCCTGAGGGGCGGAAGGTTAATGGGAAGCGTATTAAGCCTGTAATATAAATCTTCCCTGAATTCCCCCTTCTGCACCAGCTGTTCCAGGTCGCGGTTGGTGGCTGCTATGATCCTCACATCTATGGATATCAGTCTGGTATCCCCCAGCCGCATCACCTCATGCTCCTGGATCACCCTCAGAAGTTTTACCTGAAGCATGGGGCTCATGCCCTCCACCTCGTCCAAAAACAGGGTGCCCTTATGCGCAAACTCAAATAATCCCAGCCTGCCGCCCTTCTTTGCTCCTGTAAATGCGCCGTCCACATAACCGAACAGTTCACTCTCCAGAAGGTTCTCAGGCAGCGCCCCGCAGTTTAATGCGATAAAGGGCTCAAGCCTCCGGTCCGATGCGTTATGGATGTCCTGGGCAACCAGTTCCTTCCCAGTGCCGCTTTCCCCTGTAATCAGGATGGAGGCCCTGGTGCCCGCCATCTTTTTTGCTATCTCCCTGACCCGTTCAATGGACGGGCTGATTCCAATGATATGATCAAATGTATATTTTGCCGTATGGCCCTTATTCAACAGCTGATTACGTATCTTATGCTGCTTCTCCTCCTCCTCGCCAAAATGCTGGAGCATCACAAGGAACCCCATGTTCTTCTGGTTGTGGCTGATGGGGTATATGCCCACCGTGACCGGGTTCTGATTGATTTTAACCAGTTTTGCATCAATTTTCCTGTGGGTCCGGCGGCACTCCTCAAGAGGAAGGTAGGGAAACAGCTCCCCGGCCTGCTGCCCAATGGCATCCGTAAGGTTCCTTCCCACAATCGTCTCAGCCTTTTTATTGCAGATAAAGACCGCGCCCTGTTCATTGATGCCCAGTATGCCGATTTCCATGATGTCAATCAGGCTCTGGAAACTGGATTCCAGACGCAGGGCCCTTCCGAACAGCTCGTCAAAATTATAATTATTCGATGCAATGGAAGCAAGATGTGCCTTCCATTTGCGGTTCTCCCATAAATCATACATCTTTAGCTTCAGGGCAATCTCCACCAGGGTACCGCTGTCCATCTGACGCTGCCCCACATCTACGATATGGGGGATGCCCTCCGGCACATACCGGGCCTCATCCGGTGTGATTGCATACTGTATTCCATCTGCCAGTTTTGGGGACGCCCCCGGATAAAAAGGTATGTAATTAATATGGCTGGCCCCCAGCTGAATCAGCTTTGTAACCGCCTCCTGGGCCATGGGTTCGTTCAGATTGACCAGCAGCGCCTCTGTGCCTGAGGGAATCAGGCTGAGGCGCTGTAATATATCATGGGAAAATGTGACACAGAGCATGACAATGGGAATACCGCCTTCCACCTGGATATGAAAATCAGGAAGGTTTTCAAGGGCATCCGTGGTAATGCAGTATAGGTCTGCTTTTTCCAGTCCATGTTTCCTGATGGACGGCACATCCATTGAAAATGCCTTTATCCGGTTGTCAAAGAGGAACTCCATCTGTTCCGCATGAAAAACACCGGCCCTTTCATCATAAGAAATCACTGCTACACGTTTCAAAAATAACCTTCCCCTCTACTCCACAAACAAAGGCGTGGAATAATACCTGTCCCCGCTGTCCGGCAGCAGGGCCACAATGGTCTTTCCCTGATTTTCAGGGCGTTTTGCCACCTGGATGGCTGCGTACAGGGCCGCGCCTGAGGATATCCCCACCAGTATGCCTTCCTTTCTTGCCAGCAGTTTTGCAGCTGCAAAAGGCACTTCATTGTCAACCGCAATGATTTCATCATATATGCCTGTGTCCAGCACTTCGGGGATAAAACCGGCGCCGATTCCCTGAATCTTGTGGGGGCCGGCAGCCTTTCCCGACAGAACGGCCGAGGTGGACGGTTCCACGGCAATTACCTGGATGTGCGGGTTCTGCTGTTTTAAGTAGGCGCCGGTTCCTGTGATGGTGCCCCCGGTTCCCACGCTTGCCACGAAAATATCCACCTTGCCATCTGTGTCATTCCAGATTTCCGGCCCGGTTGTGCCCATATGGGCTTTGGGGTTCACGGGATTTACAAATTGTCCTGGAATGAAGCTGTCCGGAATCTCCTTTGCAAGTTCTTCCGCCTTCTCAATGGCGCCTGTCATGCCAAGCTCACCCGGTGTCAGCACAATCTCTGCCCCATATGCCTTCAGTATGTTGCGCCGCTCCATGCTCATGGTGTCAGGCATGGTCAGTATCATCCTGTACCCTTTTGCAGCTGCAATGGACGCCAGGCCGATTCCCGTATTGCCTGAGGTGGGTTCAATAATCACAGAGCCTGGTTTCAGCCTGCCGGTCTGTTCCGCATCCTCAATCATGGCTTTCCCCACCCGGTCCTTTACACTGCCTGCGGGATTCAGATATTCCAGCTTAACCAACAGCCGCGCCTTCAGGTTCTCCTGCTGCTCAATGTTAGACGCCTCTACCAGGGGGGTGTTCCCTACCAGTTCCATCACGCCTTTGTAAATCTTTTCCATAGACTCCACCGTTTCCTTTCTATATTCATAGTTAAATACTAGGTTTAGTAGGATTATAGGGCGGGGACACACATTTGTCAAGTATGTATTATGTATGTCCCCTGAATTTACTGGTATTTACGTTACCGGACCATTGCCCCGCTGCTTCCGAAGGTATAGGATACCCCGTCTATGTCCATGGTGGTGTTGCTTATCATACATCCGTTGGGATCCAGATAATACCACAACCCGTCCGCCTGGACCCAGCCAGTCTGCTTCCTGTAATCCTTCATATAATACCAGCTGCCATCCACATGCCTCCAGCCGTCCGCGGGTATCAGGGATGCGTAATCCGCAAAGGCAAGCTCAATGGTCACATTTCCATTGATCCCGTCCACGGTTCCGGTGTCCGTGCATTGCCAGATGGTACGGTTGGGATAGCTGTTTATGGTTCCATACCTGGCATACCAGATGTCATAGGGAATCTGGCTGGTGTCCATATTCTTTGTCAGCCACTCATGGTTGGCATAAACCACGGGGCGGTAGCCTGCATCTGTTATGGTCCTGCAGAATGCATTTACATTATCCGTGATCTGCTGTCTGGTCAGGCCGCTGTCCAGAAGGTGCTGGGATTCCACATCATAGGCAATGGGATAGGAGATGGGAAAATCCTTTATCACCTTAAGCACGTATTCTGCCTCGTCAATGGCGGTCCGGACATCCAGGGCCTGGGTGTAGAAAAATACGCCTGCCTTGATTCCATTGGCATCGGCTTCCATTACATTCCGGTCAAAATAAGGGTCCTTATCCCTGTAATAGCCAACACGTATCATTGCAAAGGATACCCCGTCCGCAGCCGCCTTTGCCCAGTCAATGCCATTTTCAGCATTGGCCCTGTTCTGATACTTTGTTACCGTAATCCCCTTTGCCAGGGCCCCGGCTATGGGAGCGCCCCCGGCGTCCACATATTGGCCGTTTTCCATGGTCCACGGCTGGGCTCCCAGGGATGTGGCTGTCATTGCGGCTCCCAACATGCATGCCAGCACGGCTGTCCTTAATGCCGGCCGGATGACCGGCCCGTGTGATGTTTTCCTAACTCTCATTTCCATACATTGTCACCTCATCCCAAACACCCCCTGGGACATGCAGAAAAAGACAGGCCGTCCTTTCCCGCAATCCCACAGGTTCCATCAGTCTGTCTTTCATGTTAATAAAATACCTTAAAATATTCCTGATACGTATCACGTATGAATACCAGGTGTTCCTTCATATAAAAATAAGCAAACTCCCCGTTCCTTGCCATCAGTGCATCGCTGATATCCTGATGCTGCTGCGCAATCTTGGCAGCCACGCTTTTCTGGCGCACCGGAGGCACAAGGCTGCGGATGGCAGGGGATGTCTCCATGCTGTTGAGCTGGTCAAACCACTGAAGAAGCACCGGGTTATGGGTGGCCGCTATGATGGACCGGTGGAATTCCCCGTCCTCATAGCCCTTTGAGCCGATGCACCCGGCAATCGCCTTTAGCTCCTCATCCGTGGCAGTGACAGCAATTTCCTTTACCACAGAGGGTTCCAGAAGGATACGGGCGTTGGTGGAGTTGATGAACTGTTCGTTATATGCCTCAGTCTCCTCTTCCCCGCTCTCAAGTTCACTGCCGTCAACCACCACAAAGCTTCCCTTGCCCTTGTGGGTTTCTATGACGCCGGCTTCATTGAGGAGGCGCAGGGCCTCACGGACCGTAATCCTGCTGACCCCGGTCATCTCAATCAGTTCTTTTTCACTTGGCAGCAGGTCGCCTTTTTTGTATATCCCCTGCACAATCATGTTCTTTATCTGCTCAACCACCTGCTCGTACAGTTTGGGCCTGTCTACTACCTGAAACATGCTGTTACCTCCACCCCTATAAAATAATGTGAAAGTATTATAACACAAGGGGTTCCTAAGGTGCAAGCCCTTGAAGGGCCCAGATAGAAGCCGCAGCAGGAAAGACCCGGGCCACATCTCACGGCTGCCCGGCCGTCTGTTCCCTGCTCTTTAAAAACCCATCAAATGTGATAAACAGGATACTGGTAATCACAAGGCATCCTCCCGCCACAATCCCCAGGGTCACCGAATCATCAAACCAGATGGTTCCGAACACCACGCTGACAATGGGTTCCAGCATGGAGACAAATGCAGCTGTGGACGCGCCAAGCCTGCTGACCCCATACATCATGAGGAAGTATCCGCTTACCGTGAAAAGTCCGGATCCGCCAATCAGGAGGGCCCAGCCGCTTAAGCCCCCGGCCGGGGCCTGGAGGGTTCCTGTGGCTGCCGACAGCACTGCGAATATCACGGTTCCGGGAAGGGATACGTAGAACAGTTTTGCCTCAATGGGCAGCTGGTTGGCAGGCCCCTTTTCATTGGCAACCAGATATCCCCCATAGGTAAGGGAGGATGCAATGGCTGTCACAATCCCGATGAGCGGCATCTTCCCGCCTGCCCCTGTCAGGAAGGCCATGCCGGTTATGGATACGACGATTGCAGCTACCTGGAGTTTGGTAAATCCCTCCCTGAACACGGTTCCCATAACAATACACACCACGGTGGGGTACAGGAAATTCAGCATGATGGCTGTCCCCACCGGAAGATACAGGTAGCTGGTATTCAGCAGCAGCGCTGTGAACATCATCCCGCTGGCTCCCATGATAAGCGCCTGGATAAGCTGTATCCTGGACGCCTTTAAGCTTCGCCCCTTCAGGCGGGCCATGATCAGGCACACAAGGCTGATTGTAAGGTTCGTAAAAAACATCAGGCTGTTCATGGGAAGTCCGTTTACCAGCAGCGTCTTCTGCATGCTTGGCATGATTCCTAATAAAGTGGCTGCTCCTGCCACAGCAATTATTCCGATTAACATATTCCTGTCTTTCACCTCTCAAGCTGTTTCTTCATCATTTCCGCAGCCTTTTTCTTCTGCTCCTCCATCTGTCTGGCTTTAAAATCCTCTTCTGTCAGCAGGGTCAGGGCGCCGGTGGGGCAGACCTTGACGCAGGCCGGCGCCATTCCTGCCTTCTGACGCTCGATGCATGCGTCGCATTTGCGCATTTTCCCGTCAGGGCCAAAGGCCGGAACCCCGTAAGGGCATGCCATTGCGCAGGAATGGCAGCCAATACAGTTGGTGGTATCGTAAAGCGTGAATCCTGACTCAGCGTCCTTGGTAAGGCAGCCGCAGGGGCATCCCATGACACAGGGCGCGTCCGCGCAGTGCATGCAGCTTACCGAATAAAAATGCAGGTCCCCGGTCTTTCCTTCCAAGGTAAAGGTATGGCGGAAGGGCTGCTCCCCTGCCGGGATATCAATATCATTCTGGTCCATACAGGCCAGGGCGCAGGCGCCGCAGGCAGAACACTTTTCCGAATCAAAATATAAATACCGTTTCATCTTATTCATTACCTCCTGCTTTCTTAACCGCGCACCTGGTGGAGCGGTAAGCCGGGAATCCTGAGTACGGGTCCAGATGGTCCCCGTCCATGATACTCTCGGCATCAGCCTCCGAATACCCGTGGAACAGGTTCACGAGTTTCTCAGGTACGGATAAGGTGGGATGGACTTTTACCCGGATAAGGCCGCGGGCCGTGGATATCTCAATCTCATCCCCTTCTTTGACCCCCAGGCGGTCACAATCCGCCTGATTCATATCCGCTGTTGGGTCAGGCTGCAGGGAACGGTTTCTCGGAACCTTATGCAGACGGCTGTGGATGGCCCCCGGTATCCGTGATCCGGAGGTGAATACAAAGGGGTATTCCTCCGGGTCCGCATCGTCCAGGGGTTCTTTATAGGTTGGCAGCGGGTCCAGCCCCCACTCAGGATGCTGTTCAATGACAGCGCTCTTAAGCTCAAACTTCCCGGTTGGCGTGTTCAGGCCCTTTTCCAGCATTTCCAGGTCCTTATGTGTGCTTACTTCTGCAATCTTAACGGGAAGGTCTGCTTTTTTCAGTTCTTCCACCGTCACGCCGAAATCATCCAGTATATAGTGCTGGATAAAATATTCATATCCATTCTTAAGCACCTCATCCGGCAGGTCCATGACCCTTGCAAGCTCAGTACAGATTTCCACATCGCTCTTTGCTTCCCCGATGCGCCGGATTACCGGGCTGGTGTACCAGGCAACGCCGCCCGGATATGGCTTGAACTCCCCTCTCTCAAAGGAGGAACAGGCCGGAAGCACGATATCCGCCCACATGGCCGTGTCTGTCATGAAGAGGTCTGTATCAACAAAGAAATCCAGGCTTTCAAGGGCTTTAAACATGCGTCCGGAATCCGGGAACATACGCCCATTCAGCCCCAGGGCGAAGATGGCCCTTAAGGGATATGGCTTGCCTTCCAGGATCTGGCGGGGCATATCCATGGCCTGCATCTCCCCCTCCAGGTAATTCCACAGCGGGAACCGGACAGCCCCCACCGGCTCCTTAACATCCCTGGGCCTGTTCTCATACAGATACTGGTGTTCCCTTGTCTCAAACCCGCAGGGCACATGCATGTAGCTGTGTACGGACAGCTTCTGTCCCCCTGTCCTGTCAAAGTTTCCCGTAATCGCCAGCAGGGCCATGACCGAACGGTAATTCTGAAGCCCATTGCGGTGATGGCACAGCGGGGCCGAGGACTCATTGCAGCTCATCCGCGGATTCTCATGGATCAGCCTGGCCGCCGCCACAACCTGGGAGTAAGGAACGCCTGTAATGGACTGGATGTTTCCTTCATTGAACTGCTTTACATATGCTGCGTACTCTTCAAACCCGTACACGTACCGGTCTATGTAGGGCCTGTCAATCCAATCATTTTCAATGAGCACATTGGCAATTGCATGGGCCAGCGCGCCGTCCGTGCCGGTTTTTGGCTGGAGGAATAAATCCGCCAGTTTTTCAGTGGCCGGCGTGCGCCGGGTGTCCACAATCAGGAACTTGAGGCCTTTTTCCTTTAATTTCATGGCGCTGTGGGCGCCCATGTAGCTGGAATAGAAGGGGTTAAATGCCCAGCCCAGGAACAGGTCTGAATGGCCCATGTCAGGATTTCCCTGCTCTCCTGCAGCTACCTTCCATGCCATGAAAGCAGCCGTATAACAGGCGCTGGATTCACAGCCATAGTTGGGGCTTCCAAAGGCATAGGCCAGGCGTCTTAACATCTGGCGGTACCACTTGGAATATCCGGAATAAAAGGCCACGCTCTCAGCCCCATATTTTTCCTTGCAGCGGTTTAAGCCCTTTGCGATTTCCTCATATGCCTCTTCCCATGAGATTGGTTCAAACCTGCCTTCACCGCGTTTTCCAACCCGCCTTAAAGGCGTCTTGATCCTGTCTTCCCTGTATATGTATTCGCGGTTGGCCATTCCCTTGGTACAGAGGCGCCCGTCATTGGACGGATGTCCGTCAATGCCCTCAATCTTAATTACTTTTCCGTCCTTTATGTAGGCATTGATGCCGCAGTGCATACCTGGAGAACAGATATCACACATGGTGTGGCGGACCTCAATCCCTGTGTCAGGTCCTGGAATCTTTGCTTTTATCCTACGTTCCAATTCAGTCATATCGATGCCTCCAAATAATCCATAAAACTTTGTTCCAGCCCATAGCGCACCAGCTGCCCCCTCTGCTCCGGGGTAAAACGGCAGGGCTCCCCTCTGAGGAGTTTGATCAGGTGCGCTTTGAGGATTCCGGATATACCGTGGTTATCCAGTATGTTAAATCCCACCGGTTTCCCGTCCCTGATGACGGCCTGCAGGTAAAAACCTTTGTTTCTGCTGGTGTATGTATATGTGTCCCCGGTCAGGCGGTTATCTCCCAGGCCGATGAAATCCATGTCCAGGAAATGGGTGATGTTGTGCAGGATGTTACCGTCCGTCTCATCTGCCGCACCGGCCATGTTGCGGCCGGCAATGCGGCCCTGGACCCCTGCGTTGGCCCACAGCCCGATGATCTGGGTCTGGCCGGACTGCATGTTGTTGCCCTGGCAGCAGTCGCCGGCAGCGAAAATATCCGGGGCGCTGGTATGCATGCGCCCATCCACCACGATTCCCCTGTCAATGGCAATCTCGTCCGGGTCCAATATCCCGGTGCATGCCCTGGTTCCTATGTTTAGTATGAGCATTTCCGTCTCAAGACAGCTGCCGTCCCCCAGATGGACCGTATAGCCCGTGACATTTCCCTGTCCGTCCAGGTGTTCCTCTGCGGATGTGATGGCCTGTCCAAAGGCAGTGTCCATGCCCATGGCCCGGATACGGTCCTCTATGATTTCCGATACCTGCGGATATGCTGCCAGTGCGAATATATGGGAGGCCATGTCGGCCAGGGTCACATGGATCCCCTTCTTGTGCAGAAGTTCCGCCACCTTGATTCCCACCATGGAAGCGCCTACCACCACTGCGTCTTTATAATCCCCGGCCTCAAGTGCATCGTGGAGACGGACCGCGTCCTCCACCGTCCTCATGCAGAATGCCCCTTTAAGGCCTGCGAATGAGCCGGGCACAAAGGCTGAGGCCCCGGTTGCAACCAGTATCCTGTCGTATGGTTCTTTGTGCCCGTCCCAGGTCTCAACTGTCTTTTCCTTTGCATGGACAACCTTCACCTTTGTATGGGTGATGAAATCAGCCTTATACCGGGCCGCGATTTCTTCCATGGTACCAAAAGGGAACATCCCTTCAAAAGGCAGACGCCCTGCCGTATAATAAGTGGTAAGCATGGGGTTGTAGGGCGGCAGAGCCGTATCGCTGTATATATCAATGGCAGCATCACAGCCAGCTTCCCGGATGGCGGCCAGCCCATGATAACCCGCACACCCAAATCCTATAATTGCAAAACGTTCCATGACTGCGTATCAGCCCCTTTCCATATCGTTGTTTTTTAATCCATAAAGCGGCAAAAAAGGATGCATACGGCATCCCTTTTTACCCGGGGCGTGTTTGAAAACCGCTTTTTTCCAGCTGCGCGGGAATGGATTTTCAAACACGGCCCAGGGTCCTGTGCCACAGCAACCCCTTAATCTTCGTATTGTTGGATCAGTACGGTTATTTCTCTTTTGATGCGGCTGCCTCCATGCGGACCGCGCTCCTGGCGCCCTCCGCCTTCTTGGATGCCACGTATTTATAACGTACCTGTGTATAGACAAACAGGACCACGATATAGATTACGCAGCAGATGGCTGCCGGCACCGTCAGGTCTGACAGGTTAACGTAAGATGTACCCAGCATCAGGAATCCGATGAAAAGCAGGATTGTATGTAAGGTGCTGTCCTTCATATAAAATGCGGATTTCTTATATTCCTCCGGAAGATGCCCGGGCAGGTTCCAGCATGCCAGCAGAACCATGAATTCTGTAATCATATCGGTTCCAACGCCCATGTTGGAAATCAGCGTCAGGTCCATTCCCGTTATAAGCGGAAGCGCACCCATGATAAAGAACACGCCCAGGATGATGACCGGGACACCGTTTTTGTTTTCCTCGGCACATTTCTCAGGAAGCCAGCCCTCTTTGGCCGCTGCCTGAAGTCCGCGGGTCACCCAGCTCAGCGTTCCGTTCAGGGTGGTCAGCAGTGCGAACATGGCGCCGCCGAACACAAAGAAAAGATACAGCCAGGTCGGGAAAATCTCCTGTGCAACCAGGGTCAGGTTCTGGAACGCCACATCTTCAATGGGCAGCACCCCGGCTGCCACGATACCGATCAGCGCATAGAAAACAGCTACGATGGAAGTAGACAGGATGATTACTTTCGGTATGGTCCTGGACGGTTCGATGATATCGTCGCCGTTCTCAGCAACGAACTTAGCGCCGCCGCAGGCAAAGCTTAAAAGTGCAACACCGGTAAAGAAGTTCTTGGGTCCGTTGGGCATGATGTTCTTTGTTGCCAGGCTTAAGGTTCCCCAGTTTACCTTAGGAAGACCGAACACGATAAATGTAAACAGGCTGACCATCAGGAATGCAACCATGCATTTCTGGACCTTGGCGCTGGACTGGAGCCCTATCATATTAACCCCGGTACAGACAACCAGCGCAAACATGGCTATGAGCGATTCGTTAAAGCCGGTGAAAATGGAACAGAAGTAGCTTGCAAAGCCTTTTGCAAATGTTGCAATCAGTACCTGGCTCAGCACGAACATGCCGATGTACATGAAGCCGGCCTTGTCTCCCATCAGACGTTTCACATAGGTATAACCTGCGCCGGATGCGGGTATGGTGGAGGTCAGGATAATAAACGGAACGCATGTCACGATTGCCAGAAGCGCGCCCAGGATGAACGCAAGCGGTGTGCCATGGCCCGTAAGGCCGATTACAACGCCGGTCAGCACCATGATGCCTGAACCGATGATCTGTCCGACAGCCAGCCCCATACAGTCGCTGAAGCCTATCTTCTTGTGGGTGTTTTCATTGGTATTACTCATTCTAAATTTTCCCCCTTATTAGTAGAGTCTTACGTTGATAGCATTTCTTACTTTACATACTTGTCATACATCACCGCCATCTGTTCCAGCCCCTTTATAAGCGTGTCCCTGGTACAGCCGATATTAAGCCGCATGAATCCCTCTGCCTGTGTACCGTAATGGCTTCCGTCCCCCAGGGCCAGCCCGTATTCTTTTGCAAGGATGGATGTCAGCTCCCGGCTGCTTTTTCCAAAGCAGGTCATATCCAGCCACATAAGGAAGGTACCCTCATGTTTTGTGACCTGTACCCCCGGCATGTGCTCCGCCACAAATGTATTGACGGTTTCAACATTACCCTCAAGATAGGCCAGCTGCTGGTCCACCCATGCATCCCCGTGTGTGTAGGCAGCCTCCATGGCCGTGAACGCAAGGTCGCAGGGACCGAACATCCAGCACGCATCATAGCTGTCGGATATCTTCTGCTTTAACTCAGGGTTGGGTATCATCATACAGGAGGACCCCAGCCCGGCCATGTTAAAGGTCTTGCTGATAGCTGTGTAAACCACCAGCCTGTCATGGATTTTTTCGAATCTTCCAGCTGTTGTATAAGGGCGCGTCATCCCAAAGTCAGCATGGATTTCATCGCTTAACAGGTATACGCCGTACTCCACGCACAAATCCACAATGTGCTCCATCTCCCCGTCTGTCCAAACCCGGCCGATGGGGTTGTGGGGATTGCAGATGACCACCGCCTCCACGCCATTCTTCAGTTCTTCCTCAAAGGCCTGGAAGTTTATGCTGTAATAATTATCCTTATGGTCCAGAGGACAGTCCACCAATGTGTGGCCGCTGTTCTTAACAGCTGCAAAAAAGGGATCATATACCGGTGTAAATACCAGGACCTTCCCTCCCTTTGGCACCACTGCGTTCAGGGTAAAATAAATACCTGTGACCACGCCGTAGCTCAGCAGCATCCAGTCCGTTTGGGGCTTCCATTGGTGGCGGCGCTCCCACCATCCCTGGATTGCCGTGTACACGCTGTCCAACGGCTCGCTGTACCCGATGACCGGATGATTGCAGCGTTTCCGGTACAGACGCAAAATCCGTATCTGCTATCCAGAACGGCAGCAGCCCGTCCTTCTGTCCAAATGCATACTGCTTGTTCCACTTAATGCTGGTTGTTCCTCTGCGGTCAATTGCTTTGTCAAAATCGTACATAACCACATATCCTTTCTTTACTGGTATTGGCGGCAGCCATTCCTGTTATGTTTATGACAAGTTTATATGGCGCTATCGTCTACTCATGTTATGTATTATAACAAGTTACATGTGGATTGGCAACCATTTACCGTTATTCTTTTGTAAGATATTGTTTGTTTTTCACTATTGCACAAACTTATCATGAATATTTTATGCATTATTACTGTTTTATCTTGTTATTATATAGTATATGTTTGACTGTTAATTACTTATCAAGCAAAAGACACCTATCCTGCCACATGACAAGATTAGGTGTCTTTTCAGCGTTTCCCTCTATTTTCTTATTATTTTCTTTGCTTATCTTGCATATATGAATCCTGCTGACCCATACCGGATATGGGCCGCGCTCCCGGCATACGTCAGCCGATACCAAGCGCTGTCAGGATGGTAACTGCCACGGGCGGCACCAGAAGGGCCGGAAGCAGGTTCAATGTCTTGATCTGCTTGATATTCAGGATGCCCAGTCCGCTGCTGAGGATCAATATACCGCCCACCAGGCTGATTTCCGTCATAAGCGGGTCCGTGATGAACGGTTCGATTACCCTGGCAAGCATATAGATGCTTCCCTGCCAGCAGAACAGGACGCCCGCAGAAATGGCAACCCCGAATCCAAAGGTTGAACTCAGTACAATGGAGGTAATCCCGTCCAGGATGGCATTGGTAAACAGGAAGGTATTATCCCCCTGCAGGGCACTCTGCATGGGCCCCAGGATGGAAAGGGTGCCTGCGCAGAACAACAGGATGGCTGTTGACAGTCCCTGGGCAAGGTTGGAACCCCTTGATATCTTAGAAACCACCCGGTCAAAGGCTGACGCCAGGTCCAGCCTTGTCCCGATCAGTCCGCCCAGGGCCAGGCTCACAATAAATAATACATGATACCTGGACTCCGGCATGGCCTGGACAATGGAGTTGATTCCCAGCCCGGTGGCCGCCAGGCCCATGGCATCCATCATAACTGTTTTATATTTTTCCCCGATTCCCTTTTTTAACGTGCTTCCCACCACACTGCCTATGAGTATTGTGCTTGTATTGGCTATTGTTCCAATCATGGTCCTGTTATCCCCTTTATCTGTATTTAAATAACTTCAGTTATCCGTTGTACGTTATACGTTATACGATTTTGACTTATTATGTATTATATCATGTTTGACGGCGAAGTAAAGAGGAATTGCAAATAATTTTTACAATCATCCGCGGCCGGAAGGCGGAGGGCTTTATGTCCCCCGGTTTATGTCCCCCGCCTTCTGTCCATCACCCTGCAGAATATGACCGCCGCTACCGTGGATATGAAGGTAGCCACCAGCGACGGACCCACAATGGCGGCCGGGTTCACGCTGCCGTACTGGCTGCGGTATGCTATCATGTTCATGGGTATCAGCTGCAGGGATGAGATATTGATGATAAGGAAGGTACACATCTCATTGCTGGCCGTGCCCTCGGGAACAGGCCCATGCCCTTTCCCCACCGCTGCTCCCGCGTCCTGCGCGCGCCTGCGTTCCTCCTCCACTGCCTTAAGCTCTTCCATGGCCTTAATGCCTGCCGGGGTCGCGGCCCAGCCAAGTCCCAGTATGTTGGCAATCATGTTTACGGCAATCTGTTTCCTTGCCCCGCCTTCCGGGGCAAGACGCGGAAAAAGGAAGGTCAGGAGAGGGGACATCCTTCTGGCCAGCTGGTCCACCAGGCCGGACCGATGGCCGATTTCCAACACCCCAGTCCACAGGGACATGACGCCCAGCATGGTGATACAGAGGGTTACCGCCTCCTTTGACGACTGAAGGGCCCCCTCGGTCACAGCTGACAGCTGACCGTGCAAAGCCCCCCACAAAATACCTGTTATCATCATTCCTGCCCAAAGATAATTAAGCATATGTAAACCATCCTGTCTGCATTGTTCATTCTATTCTATATGTATTCCGGGACGCCATGCCGTATGCCATACGGTCCCAGGGCTTCTGCCTCCTTAATCATGCCCCGTAATATTTTCCCGCACCGCATAATGGCTTAAACGGCCCTGTTACGGCCTGTCCGGGGAGTCAATGATTCCGTAAGAAAGCTTACACGGTTTACGCAAAATATTACGGTTCTTTACGGTTCCCTGACTTTGGTTGACCTTGGAGCGGCTCCATAGTATATTCTCTACCATGTCAGATATGACGCCGGTGCAGCAGGGCCGTATGCCCTATGAGGCAGGCCCTGGGCACCACCCCCCGATAGATTGAAAGGAGAGAATGAAATGATGGGAAAAAAGACAAAATGGTTTATCATACCTTGCGCGGCATTGGGGCTTACCCTTGGAAGCGCCCTTGTATCATATGCAGCAACCGGATGGGCGGAAGAGAATGGGGAATGGGTGTATTATCAGAAGGACGGCAGCAAGGCAGCGGATGTGTTTGCCAAATCCGGCAGCAACTGGTTCTACCTTGATTCAGACGGGACCATGGCCAAAAGCCAGCTGATTGAGAAGGATGATAATTACTATTATGTAAACTCAGCAGGAGCCATGGTAACCAACGAATGGAGGGAAATTGAAAATGAGGATGCTGGCGGTGATGAGCCGGATACCTACTGGTATTACCTTCAATCCAACGGCAAGGCCGTGAAGAAATCCGGCAGCAGCGACAATGTCAAGTTCGTAACCCTTCCAAACGCCTCAGGACAGGGCAGATATGCATTTGATGAAGAAGGCCGCATGCTCTTTGGCTGGATTGATGAGAACGGGGAAATGCTGACGGATGAAGATGCCTGGAAAAGCGGGATGTACTACTGCGGGGAAAACGGCGACGGCCGTATGGCCACTGGCTGGCAATACATTACCGCGGAAAACGACGAGGATACGGAACGCGACGGCGACGGCTACTGGTTCTACTTTGCCACCAACGGCAAAAAGACCAAGGACAATGACAACAAGAAAATCAATGGGCGCAAATACCGCTTTGATGAAAACGGCGCCGCCCACTTTGAATGGTACAATGACCCGGGTACTGCTTCCGGATCCAATGCAGTGAATAAATTCTACAGCTCAGAGGACCAGTGCTGGATGTCCACGGGCTGGTTCAAGGCCATCCCCAATGAGGATATAGACCCTGAGGGCTACGATGACGGTGACGAGCATTGGTACTATGCTGATTCCAGCGGCGACCTGGCAATGGCAGAAATCAAGAAAATCAACGGCCAGTCCTATGGATTTGACCAGTACGGCAAAATGCTCCACGGACTTTATAAAATAGAGTTCGAGGAAAACGGAAAGACCATCCGCACGGCTGAGGAAATCGAATCCTTTGACGACCTGCCGGATGAGGACGAAGAAGGCGTATTTGTATACTACTTCGCGGATTCACCCAAGGAAGGCGCCATGAAGACAGGTACGGTTACCATAGAACTGGACGGCGACAAATACGCCTACAGCTTCCAGAAATCCGGAAGCAGAAAGGGCGCGGGCATTGACGGCATTGACGGTGACTCCATCTATGTCAAGGGCAGAAGGATCGATGCCGAGGAAGGCACCAAATACCAGCCATTTACCTACAAGGATGAAACCTACCTGATCAGCACATCAGGCAAACTGATGAAAAACAAGAAAAACATAAAGGATTCCGACGATACTTACTATAAGACAAACAATAAGGGAATTATTGTCGATTCTGGAAGTGAAAAACTGGACTGATGAGGCTTATATACGCCGAATTAACTTGACTTTCCCCCGGGTACATGGGGTATAATATAGCAGACAGGGCGGCAGCGGGACCAAAACAGGTCCCATTGCCGCCCATAAGTATTTTTTTAGAAAGGAAGTTTTATTATGAAGCAGCTGAAGAAGCTGGCTTGCCGGACTGTCCGCGATATCCGGGTAACATTTCCCCCAAGGACTGTGTTAGCCATTGTTCTCGGAACAGCCATTACCACCTTCGGAATCTACAATGTTCACCGACAGGCAGATATTACGGAGGGAGGTATCCTGGGATTGATCCTCCTGTTCAATTTCTGGATAGGCATGTCATCTTCCATACTGTCACCCGTACTGGATGCCTTAAGTTATGCCCTGGGGTTCAAATACCTGGGCAGGGAGTTCCTTAAGACATCCATCTTTGCAACCATATGTATGGCCGGATTCTTCCGTTTATGGGAAATGTTCCCGCCGCTCCTTCCCAGCCTGGCAGGCGCGCCGTTTACAGCCGCCCTGGTGGGAGGATGCTTCATCGGGACAGGCTGCGGCCTTGTGGTGCGCCAGGGCGCTTCCTGCGCAGGCGATGATGCCCTGGCCCTGGTCATTTCCAAGATTACAGGCTGCCGTATTTCCAGGGCCTATCTGCTTACGGATGTTACGGTACTTGTTTTATCCCTGTCCTACATCCCTGCACAGCGCATTGTGTATTCACTCATCACGGTCACGGTATCATCCTTTCTCATTGATTTCATTCAGAACCATGGGCTTGATAAGGATGATGATGAAGACGGCGGGGAATGCAGTACAGTAACCTGATGATAAATCATGTGTCTATATCTGCGATACAATCTTCCTGACCGGCATATATAACTCCAGGCAGAACGTAGCCCCGTCCTCATCAAAAAAGGAGGTCATGTCATTGGCATACACCCGTCCCCCGGCCTCAATCCCATGCTTCCGGCCCCAGCCGACCATACGGCTGACCATTTCCGGGCTGGGAAGGGTTTCCCTGGATGTAAGGACTGTATAGATGCACATCTTTTCCTCTGTGAGCGCATAACGGGAGGAATCAAAAGCATCCCCCAGCTGGTCCTCCAGTTCTTTATAAAACAGGAGCTGGGTGCCATGCTGGGTCAGCTCCCTTCCATTATAGGTAAGCTCATTATAAAAATATGTCATATCCAGCCCTGATATGGTGGAGGCCAGCCGGAACCACTCCCTCAGGCCATGGTGAAGGTCCCGGCACTGTCCCATGATATATGCTTTGGGGAACCGCCTAAGGGAATACCGGTTCAGGCTCTCCTCAATATGGTCCATATCCTTTTGTACCAGCTTCAGCCTGGCAATGGCCTGCTGGTGCATGCGTATGGTCTCCTCTTCCTCAGCCATACGCTGCTTAATCCGTTTCCTTCTGGATTCCATGGACCGTCCGCCGCTCATAAGGCCCTCTATTTCTTCCAGGCTGGTGTTCATCTTTCTCTGGTACAGGATATACATCAGCTTATAGATGTCATCTTCCGAATAATACCGGTATCCGTTATCTTTTTTCCTGGCATTGATAATGCCCTTTTTCTCATAAAACCGCAGGGCGTCCCTGCTGAGCCCCACCATACGGGCCACATCTCCAATCAGATACTCAGCTTTTTCCTGGACATTTGTTTTCTGCATATTCTTCACCCTCTGTTTTTCATATTCCCTCCCAATAGATTAAAATATTCCGGCGGATTGGTCAATGGGTTCCGGGAAAGTGCAAGATAACCGTAATAAAAATGACAGATTCTGAACATACCGCCCTCTATCCACCATATCCGCCAGTCCGGGCAGTCCGATAGTGGATAATGTGGATAACTTGTGGATATCTCTGTTAAAATGCTGGGGATAAGAGGTTTTCCTATGTGGATTTTCTAGGAAATGTGTGATAAAATTTACCATATATCCTTGTAAACCGGGGATTTCAGCGTATACTGCATCTGATGCAGGAAAGGGGCATGTATGTTGTGGAAAAGTGAGCCTGTGCAGGCGGCGGGCGGGCCGGATGCAGCCAAAAGGATTTTTACCGCCATTAAACTGAAATACAGTAAAAAAATCAGGCAGATAAGCTGGTTATGGTTTTGTCCAAAACAACACCCCGTCTTATCTGCCCGATTTTTATTTTCTATGAAAAACTCCTGAACAGGACATCATTCCTGTCCTTCCCCCATCAAATCATCCATCACATGCTTCACCGTGTCAATCTTCCCGGCCCGGTAGGCATTGCTTCCGCAGAACAGGAGCGCATGCTCCGTATCCCCCTCAGCCGCCTTCACAAGAGCCATGGTGATACAGTATGGGATAGTCCTTATATCGCAGTGCTCCAGGCACTGGAAACAGGATTTGATGGCCGGGCGGTCCCCGGACTTAATCTGCCTTAAGAAGGGATTCATGATGGCCCTTCCCGGCATTCCTACCGGGCTCTTGGTAATCACGATATCTTCCTTCCTGGCCTTGATGTATTCCTGCTTATATGCTTCTGATGCATCGCACTCCCTGGTGGTGACAAACCTGGTGCCCACCTGGACTCCGTCCGCTCCCAGCTCCAGCTGGTGCAGCACATCCTCGTGGGTGTAAATCCCTCCGGCCGTGACCACCGGGATATGGCGGCCATACTTGTCGCCGTATTCCCCAACCACCTTTATGATTGCCTTCACCTCTTCATCATAAGCAGCCTGGTCATAGGTTGCAGGCACATCCCCGGTGTCGGCCCCGTAGGCAGTAAGCTGGTCCAGCGAGAACCCCAGGTGGCCGCCTGCCAGCGGTCCCTCTATCACCACCAGGTCCGGCGCCACATGACATTTCCTGTCCCACATCTTACAGATTACCATGGCGGACTTGGCGGAAGATACAATGGGAGCCAGCTTAATCCGGCGGGCGGGCATCTCCTGTCCGTCCTCCTTCATTTCCGCGTAAGCGGCTTCCACATGCTCCGGAAGGGAAACCGGAAGCCCTGCGCCGGAGATGATGATGTCAGCGCCTGCCTTGACCGCTTCCTTGACCCACATATCATAGTGCTTGGTGGCAACCATGATATTAAAACCAATGGCACCGTCCGGAGAAATCTCCCTGGCGGATTTCATCTCCCGGCGGATAGCCCTTAGGTTGGCTTCCACAAAATTCGTAGTAAAATCAGGTTCCCTGAAACCAATCTGGGCTGACGATATAATTCCCACTCCTCCGGCCTGCGCAACCGCGCCTGCCAGCTTATGAAGACTGATGCCAACGCCCATGCCTCCCTGAATAACAGGTTTTTTAACTACTAAATCCCCAATTACCAATGGTTTTAATTCGTTCATTACATTCTCCTAAATCTAAGATACCTTTGTTCTGCCAGTTCTTCCTTTGTCATGGAAAGACAGCGTTCAAAAAATCCTGCCATGGCGCTGTCCATGTATTCAGCAACTTGGTAAAGGTTATCCGTGCATACGGGTTCTTCTTCCGGTACAATCCGTTCAATCAGCCCCAGCTTCTTAAGGTCCTGGGCCGTTACCTTCATGACCTTGGCTGCATCCGGCGCCTTCTTGCTGTCCTTATACAGGATGGATGCGAATCCTTCCGGTGAAAGGATGGAGTAGATTGCATTTTCCAGCATCCACACCTCGTTGGCCACGGCCATGGCAAGGGCGCCGCCGCTTCCGCCTTCTCCAATCACAACAGAAAGCACAGGGACCTTCAGGTCTGACATCTCAAACAGGCTGCGGGCAATGGCCTCTCCCTGTCCCCGTTCCTCTGCCTCCAGTCCGCAGAACGCTCCCGGTGTATCCACAAAACACACCACCGGACGTCCAAAGCTTTCCGCCTGCTTCATCAGACGCAGGGCCTTGCGGTATCCGTCCGGCGACGGCATGCCGAAGTTGCGCTTCAGGTTATCCTTGGTGTTCTTGCCCTTCTGCTGTCCGATCACGGTCACGGGCATGCCGTGGAACATGGCTATCCCGCCCACAATGGCGCCGTCGTCGCCAAAATACCGGTCTCCGTGGAACTCGATGAACTCATCAAATATGGCGTTGATATAATCCGCTGCAACGGGACGGTCTGATTTCCTTGAGAGCAGGACCGTGTCCCAGGCTGTCTTTGACGTGCTGCCGGTCTTTTTGCCGGATGTTCCTTTGCCGGATATCTTCCCATCGGATGTTTTTCCACCGGACTGCGCCATCTTCCCAAGGTTATCCACAGCGGCCGCTGTCTTACCCACCGGCAGGTCCACATTCATCCTGTGGTTACGGTGCATGTAAAGAATCTGTCCAATCACCTTTTTCTGGTCTTTGCGCTCAACAATCTTGTCAACAAAACCATGTTCCAAAAGGAACTCGGCGCGCTGGAAGCCTTCCGGCAGCTTCTGCCCGATGGTCTGTTCAATGACCCTGGGGCCTGCAAAACCGATAAGGGCGTGGGGCTCTGCAAGGATGATATCCCCCAGCATGGCAAAGCTTGCCGTAACGCCGCCCGTTGTGGGATCCGTAAGCACGCTGATAAACAGCTGCCCGGCCTCATGATGACGCTTTAAGGCAGCTGAGGTTTTTGCCATCTGCATCAGGGATACGATTCCCTCCTGCATCCTGGCGCCCCCGGAGCATGCGAAGATGATCATCGGAAGTTTTTCTTCGGTGGCTCTTTCTACCGCCCGGGCGATCTTCTCGCCCACCACTTCGCCCATGCTGGCCATGAGAAAACGTCCGTCGCAGATGCCAAGGACAACTTCAGTTCCATGAATACATGCTTTTCCTGTAATGACAGCCTCATCAAGACCCGTTTTTTCCTTAAGTACTTCCAGCTTCTCTTCGTATCCTTTGTAATCCAGCGGGTTCCTGGTGGCAAGCCCCTGATCCCACTCTTCAAACGTGCCTTCATCTGCCACCATCTCTATGCGGCGGTATGCGTGGACACGGAAATATCCTCCGCATTTGGGGCAGATATAATAGCCCTTTTTCACATCCTCCGCAATAATGGCGCTGCCGCATTTATTACATTTGCGCAGAAGCCCTTCCGGAACTTCCGGCTTCGCAGCACTCAAAGAAATATAATTTTTCCTGCCATAAGAAAGTCTGGTCTTTTTAAACATGTTGTCTAATTTCATAGAATGTCACCTTTACATTTTCTCAATAAATTCAATGTCAATATCCCCGGAGAGATAGTCCGGGTGGTTCAGAATCTCATACTGGTAGTCTACGTTGGTATCTATTCCTTCAATAATGATCTCCCCAAGGGCGCTCTGCATCTTGCGGATGGCCTCATTGCGGTTCTTGGCCCATACGATCAGCTTCGCCACCATGGAATCATAGTAAGGCGGGATGGTATAGCCGCTATAGATCGCCGAGTCGATGCGGATTCCCTTGCCGCCCGGCAGATACATATCCGTTATGGTGCCTGGGGACGGGCGGAATCCCTTTTCCGGGTTCTCCGCGTTAATTCTGCACTCGATGGCGTGGCCGCTCAGATGCACGTCTTCCTGGGCGTAAGATAACTTCTTGCCCGAAGCGATACGTATCTGCTCCTTGATCAGATCGATCCCAGTCACCCATTCCGTCACCGGATGCTCTACCTGGATCCGAGTGTTCATTTCCATAAAATAGAAGTTCCCATTCTTCTCGAAAAGGAATTCTATGGTTCCTGCATTTACATAGCCCGCTGCCTTTGCCGCCTTGACGGCCGCGTCTCCCATCTTCTTACGAAGTTCCTCGGACAGCGCGACGGACGGAGATTCTTCGATCATCTTCTGATGGTTCCGCTGGATGGAGCAGTCCCGCTCTCCAAGAT
>ERZ836939.1521-NODE-1521-length-26239-cov-3.844562_pt1 | contig 26239 bp, 26 predicted proteins | sample MGYA00519912_ERZ836939 | MGnify/ENA primary metagenome ERZ836939 (study PRJEB31850, sample SAMEA3708810) | human gut metagenome | biome: human gut; feature: human-associated habitat; material: faeces | place: China | collected 2014 ...
ATATACAAGAAGGGCGTTCTCTTTTTTGTGGAGACTATGAATTATTCAGGCTAAAACAACTCCGATACAAGTTTCTATAAGCATTGACGATTTAAATGCGCTAAAAACAGAAAATGATTCTTTAAAATCACAGCTCTCAATTGTTAATGAGAAATATCAAAAATTGGTAATGACAAGTGAGAAAGATAAGAGTAAATTATCCAAATTGGAAATCGACCTTAATCACCTAAAGAGTGACACTACTAGATTATATGTGGCACAAAGAGAGGCAGATAAAAGACTTGTTAATATTGCATCTAACTTTCTGTATATTCCATACGAAGCATATAGCATAGAAAAGATTGCTATTCCTGCTTTCAAAGCTATTGTTAATGACAGATTAAGACATGAGCATCATATAAAATATGAGTTACTCTGTAATTATAGGAAAGACATTGAAAGTATTCTATCATTTATAGAATTTGTAGGCAATAAACTTCAAAAACCTTTCGTTAAGGATGCAAATGAATTCCTATTACAATTCCATAATCAACCGTTTTATCAGTCTTATCAGAATTATCCAGAATGGAGCGACACTTATTTAGGTGGTAAAATATCTCTCATAGATAAACAGTTGAAAGAATTTGATGGGAATCAGCATAAAGTTGATTTTACCGCACTTAAAGAAGAATTAAATAAATGTCTGAAAACTATTGAAGCATTATGAGAATATTGTATAAGTTTATAATATGCGCTGTGACTTGCATGAGTTCAAGTGCTACTTTAGAGGCACAAACTCTTATTAATTATCAGCAACAGAAAAAGAAAGAAGTTGCAGAAAAGCAAAGGATTGAAAAGCAAAGATATGAATCCGCTTGCGAAAAGGGAACTCTTGAAGCATTTCAAGAGTATATTAAATTATATCCAAAAGGGAAATATGCAGTTGATGTGAGAAACAGAATAGAAGACTACAATTTATGGTCAGAAGCTGTAAAAACAAACACAATAGAAGCATATAACCATTATATTTCCACCTCTAAATTCAAAAGTTTCAAGGATAATGCTAACGAAGCAATAACAGAACTTCGTTCTATTGAGAAATGGAAATCTGTAAAAAGTTTAAAAAGTATCGCAGAAATAGAACTGTTTATTAAAACTTATCCTAAATCTTCGTGTATCACCAATGCACAAAAAAGAATACACGAGTTAAAAGGTGAAAATTTTTACTTATCAAATGACTTGCTAAATGCTTATCAAGAATTTAATAAAGCAGGAGGGAAATATGCTTTGGAGAAAGACAATCAGTCCAAATTCGATAAATGTCAAGAGTATTGGGATTATAATAATCTAACCTCTTATTCCTCCGAAGAAAAGTTATTCACATTTCTTAAAAAATACCCATCAGGGAAGTATTCCGATGAAATATCAAACAGAATTGCTATCTCGAAAGCAAAATCGTTTACTATGTATTCTGGTGCTTTTAGTCTTAATGAGGCTCTTGGATATGCGAAAGATGAAAACACTCGCCATAAAGTAAAAGGATATTACGATGTGAAACAAAAAGAGTATGCTCAATATAAAAAAGAACAAAGACGTATAAAACGTAAGAGAAATGGAGGTATCATAAATTTTGGTATAGAAATGTTGGATTTAGCATTGAATCCTGCTATGTATAATGATACAGACAGTGAAGTTGATTATGTTATGTATTATAATGTTGGACTTGGCATTAGGCTTGGCAATTACAAATCTCCGGTTCAATTTGAAATAGGAGCGAAACCAGGATTAGTGGTATATACCCTATGGTATGACTCAGAAGATGAAACAAAAGCATCTTTTCACTTACCTCTATATGCAAGATTAAAAATAGGTTTATGGGGAGGTTACTCTTCAAAATGGTATATAGATGGAGTTGGTTATTACAATGCAGTCAAAGAATCATTCTTGGAGAGTGATTTTAGTGCATCGGCCGGATTAGGTGTTTCATGGAGACACTGGGATTGGCGTATATTATATTACAAACAAGATATCGCTGCTAAATACACATATAAAGATTACAAAGTTTTGGGAACTTCTTTTAGTTACTATTTCTAAATTGATGGATTTATAGTAAAAACAATATTCAAAGGAAATGAAACGATTTTTGATCTTAGCAATGCTATTTTGTTGTTCAATAGCTTTTGCCCAAAATGTCAAACGCCCCGATACATATAATTACAATCGTGGCGTAGAGGCAATCCAAAATAATAATGCTGAAGAAGCTCTTGAATACCTAAACAAAGAGCTGGAGGATAATCCTAACAACGGATATGCTTTAGCCTGGATTGCTACTGTACGCAAGTATCAGGAAGAATACGGTCGTGCACTAACAGCTGTAGATTTGGCAATTAAATACATTCCTAAAAAGGATAAGCAATATAGAGCATTTGCATACATTGTTCGTGCCGAAGTCTATATAGGTCTCGACGAGAAAGACAAGGCTCTTGCCGATTTCACATCTGCTGTAAGGGAAACTCCTGACGATGCCGATGTATATGAGAAACGAGCCAATCTTTACTACTATATGGATAAATATGATTTAGCTGATAAAGACTATCAAAAAATCATATCTCTTGATCCGGGTAGTGTGATGGGATATATGGGTCTAGGAAGAAATGCCAATGCTGAAAAAAGGTATCTGGAAGCAGTAGAACAATTCAACTATGTAACCAAATTAGCTTCCGACTATTCTTCGGGCTATTCTTTCCGTGCAGAAAGCTATATCGGTTTGAAAAAATACAATGAAGCCATAGACGACATTATTAAAGCATTAGATATTGACTATGACAACAAAGCTTTTCATCTAATGCAAGAAGTAGCGGATTCTACAATGACTCCGTTAGTGGCAAAATTGAAAATACAGGCAACTAAAAATCCAAACAATAGTTATTGGCCTTATTGCTTAGGAGTAATACATGAACGAACTAAGTCTTATAAAAAGGCGATTGATTATTATACCAATAGTATAGAAAAAGACCTTTCACCTGTAACAGCTGAAAGGATTGCAAATTGTTATAGTGAAATGGGAAACTTTACTTCGGCATTGGAACACATAAATCACGCCATAGCTTTGGATTCAACAGACTATGATTATGTAATGGCTAAAGCAGACCTGTTGTATGAGTCTGGTGATACAAAGAATGCAATCTTGGAATTGGATAAATATGTGAACCGTTATCCAGAATACGCCTTTGGTTATTACCGACGTGGCTGGTATAAAGATAATAGTGAAGATATTGATGGGGCTATTGAAGATTATTCAATGACAATAGTTTTAGATCCATCTTATGCCTATTCTTATTTAGGTAGAGCTGATATGTATGCTCAAAAAAAAGACGCAGAATCAGCCACTGCCGACTATCAAAAAGTAATTGAACTTGATACAATACCAAACAATGGCTCATGCGCTCAATATGCTTATTGGGGATTAGGGCAAAAGGAGAAAGCAATTGAGTTTATGAATAAAGTGATAGCCAACGATTCCGAAAATGCCGGCAATTATTATGATGCGGCATGTTTGCATTCAAGAATGGGAGAAACTGATGCAGCAATAGATTTTCTGAAAACAGCTTTAGAGAAGGGCTATCGACGTTTTGCCCATCTTGAAATGGATGATGACTTGGATGCTATAAGGGATTTGCCGAAATTCAAGGAACTGATAGAACGGTATAAGAAGATATTTGAATCGGAAATCGAAGAAAATATCGTTGATGAAGCTACATACGAAGACCGTATTGTTGAAGTTCCTTTCACTAAAGAAGGTGGCGTTTGCAAAGTGAAATGTTCAATCAACGAGCTACCTTTATATTTTGTGTTTGATACCGGAGCATCGGACGTTTCAATTTCATCGGTCGAAGCCACATTTATGATGAAAAACGGCTACTTGAAATCAACCGATGTAATAGGTAAACAAAACTATATGATGGCAAACGGTGAGATTAGTGCAGGAACTGTTCTTAATCTTCGTAATGTAAATTTTGGAGGGTTAAATTTGGATAATATCCGTGCATCGGTCGTGCATAATCAATCCGCACCCCTGCTTTTGGGGCAATCAGTTCTCAATCGTTTGGGAAATATTGAAATTGACAATATAAAAGGAGTATTGAGAATTACGCATAAGGTTAAAGTAAACTGATATAGATGAAACAAGAAATCAATAGATTGAAAGTAGTATTGGCTGAGAAAAAGCGGACGAACCGTTGGCTTGCCTCACAATTAGGTAAAAATGAAGCCACCATATCCAAATGGTGTACTAATAAGAGTCAGCCAAGTTTGGATGATTTAGTCGCCATCGCAAGGTGTTTGGAAGTCGATACAAAAGATTTACTCCATTCGATAACTGAGTAATTAACGTAGATACCACCTGTTTAGGGTGGTATTTTACTTTAGAGCCAAATAACATTCAAACAATGAAGTATTTGGATTTGAAAATTCACTATTTTTGTATAAAGAATAATGACACTACCGATATGACCTCAGCAAAATACGAAGAATATATTTCAAAATACAATTTAAGGCGATTCGTTGATGCGCATTGTCAAATATACGGCTCTGCTTTGACGGAAATTCGTTCCGGCAAGAAACAATCGCATTGGATGTGGTATATATTTCCACAACTTCGAGGACTTGGCCATAGTCGCAATGCTGAATATTATGGTATTGCAGACCGTGATGAAGCAATTATGTTTTTACTTCATCCTCTGTTAGGCAGAAACCTCTACGAAATCACAATGGCAATGCTTACCATTGACGGAAAATCCGCCGAGGAAATTTTAAGTGGGATAGATGCCTTGAAATTCCGTTCGTCAATGACGCTTTTCGATAACATATGTCCTAACAATATCTTCTCCGATGCCTTACATAAGTATTACGATGGTAAATCTGATAAACGCACATTGGAAATGTTGCAAACAAGTAAAGTCAAGGACGAACAGCTTATTTCAGGGGGAATTATCGGTGCTATAATCGGAGATATTGTCGGCTCATTTTATGAGTTTTGCAATCATAAGTCAACCAATATCGCTTTATTTACGAGGGGAACTCAGTTTACAGACGATACAGTAATGACCATTGCTGTAGCTGACTGGCTTTTGAGTGGAGTTTCGTTACAAAAAGCCATGCCTGATTGGGGAAAAGAGTATCCAAACAGAGGATATGGCGGTATGTTCTATGAATGGCTGTTTTATAGTGAGAACAAAGAACCATACAATAGTTTTGGGAATGGCGCAGGTATGCGTGTAAGCCCTTGTGGATATTATGCCACATCGCTTGACGAAGCACTTGAACTTGCCAAACAATCAGCAGAGGTTACACACAATCATCCTGAAGGCATAAAAGGCGCACAAGCTATTGCTTCAGCGATCTTCTTGGCTCGCCAACATAAATCAAAAGATGAAATTCGGGATTATATAGAACAGACCTTTGGCTATAATCTTCATCGGACTTGCGATGATATTCGCCCAACATACCAGTTTGACGTAACTTGTCAAGGCTCCTGTCCGGAAGCTATAATTGCATTCCTGGATAGCCACGACTACGGATCGTCCATACGCTTGGCTGTGTCACTTGGTGGTGACAGCGATACAATAGCCTGCATGACAGGCGGTATTGCGGCAGCCTACTATGGCATTCCTGCATGGTTAGTCAAGTTCGTGACTGTGGAATATTTACCACAGTATATACGTGATGTTCTCGATAGATTTGACAAAGCGTGTGCAGAAAAAATTATTAACGGATTAGAGAGAAATAGATAATATGAGTATGCCAGACGATAGAAGACCAAGAATTATCGACGTAACACGCAAGCCAACAAAATGTCCGGATTGCGGAGAAAAGGTCGTTGATATAGTGTATGGTACAGGAGATATGACTGAAATTGAGTTTGCACTTCAATACCGAAAGGAAGCCATAATGGGTGGAGACAACATACCTCGTCGTCCTCCGATATGGTGTTGCTCATGTGGATGTAAGCGGTTTCGGAAAGTAAATCCTGATGGAACAGATGCCCCTGTAAAAGTAAAAATGCTGAAAAACATCCGTAAAGCACCTGCCTCTAAAATAAATTGGAGTTCAAAGATGATTGAAACAGCCTTAGATAACAAGGATATCTATACTATACATCACTATCATGCAAAGATAATTACTGAACTTGGTGAATGTGAAACTCTTTCTCTAACTGCCGTAAGTACTGAAGATGCAAAAGAACTGGCAAAAGAATTAGTATCAAGTGGTTTACTTGGACTTGACGGTCGTACTTGTATGAATATAGAATTTATAGAATAGTTCGCAAATGGAAAAGACAATCGATGGAGTAGTATACTATCTTCCGAGTAATTTAACATCGGAACAAGAAGCCATTTATGTTCACATCATAGACTGGAAGCGAAAATACATCACTACGCAAAGAGGTTTATACAGGGGACATGAATACGATGCTATATTCCCAGATGAGAACCCTATCCCAGAAATGCTGTACAAACCGATAATACCATTGCTGAATGAAATGCAACAAGATAAATTTGCTTATAAACCACATAAGTTTGCCTATCATGCCATAAGTTCACAGACTGCTTGTATCAATCTTTTCATGCCTTTACTCCTTTCTGAAGATGCAGACAGCATATTACCTATGATTCCAGGATGTCCTGCGGACTTCAGTAAGATAGCAAGAGACAAGTTGTTCAGTGGATTCTGTTTTGAATATTGGGGACAAGACATTAAACAAGGCACAGGTGTATTGAATGACCATTCCAGCCAGGCCGGAACGGATGCGGATGTCGCAATTGCGTATTATAACAAGGAAGACAAATTATGTCTATGGCTTATAGAACATAAACTGAGCGAGAAAGAGTTTACAATGTGCGGTGCATACAAAAGCAAAGCAAATAGAAACAAGCATAATTGTTCTCAATGTGATTTCATGAGTATAGCCAAAGAGCCTCAGAAATGCCATTATCACAAGATAGGATATGAATACTGGAATATTCTAAAGAAAAATATGGAAAGATTCCAAGGTTTAATTGAGATTGAAGGCTGTCCATTCAAAAACGGACTTAACCAGCTATGGCGTAATCAGATGCTTGCATTTGCGTTGCAGGAAACAGGAGAGTATCATACAGTGACTTTCTCGGTATGCCATCATGCAAGAAACACCATGTTAGACAAGTCAATCAATCGATACAAAGCATTGACCTGTGGAGATAGAATATTCAGTTCTTTCACCAACTATGATGTTTTGAATGCTGTAACTACGCACGATTATGATTTGCCAAAATGGATACAATGGTATAAAGAGGTCTATTGCTTTTAAACAATATAGTTTGCGTTACAATACAGTCAAAGCAGCCACACAACTTTGTTGGGTATCTTCTATCAGTTTTAAAAAGAGCATTGGGTCTATGCTATTCCCATTGAACTTACAGGTAATATGCAGGTGTTCCCCGGTGCTGCGCCCAGTATTGCCTGTAATCCCGACAAAATAACCCGGCAGAACAGCCTGCCCCTGTGATACGGAAATTTGAGACAGGTGGCAATAGCTGACGGTGAAGCTGCCGTGTTGTAACGTGATATACTTTCCGGAGACTTTGTCCTGTCCTACCTTCAGCACTCTCCCCTGCATCATGGCAAACACCTTGGCACTCCGGGCATGAAGGTCAATACCGTTGTGAAACTTCCTCTTCCCTGTAAAAGGGTCTTTGCGATAGCCGTAAGGCGAATTTATCTTGATATGTGAAAGCGGATAGCATACGCTGAGATAGCGTGCTACCTGCTCTTTCTTTTTGGTGTCCGTACTTGACAAAGCAACCTTGTCGGGTACGGACTTTTCGTTTTCAGAGGTGATGCTTTCGGGTGTCGCCTCTGTTTCGTTTGTCGTCCGGGATGGATTTTCCACAACGACTTTATAGCGATTGCCCGGACAGGAAATCGTGTTGAACTGTGCTTTTGCATGGTTTCCGAACAATAGCAAAAGAAGGGCTATAAGGATTCGTGTTTTACTCATAGATGCAAATGTAGGAACAGTTTTCCGTCCACGCCAAAAGATGCCCTGATTTACACTCAAAATATAACATTAAATAAGTTCAGAGTATGATTATCATACTATAATCATACTTAAAACATAAATAAACACAAATAATCAGGCTATTTGCAGCAATAAAAATTGAAGTATGAATAATAGTATATACCTTTGCCAAAGTATAATTAAAATATTATATCAAAATATGAAACAAGTACGATTTGAATTTGAAGAACTGCCATACGATACACTGTCGCAGTTCGGACTTACCCAAGAAATGATTGAAGACCTGCCCATGCAGACCTTGGAGGCAATCAGTCACGGCAGACACTCTCCCGTACTGCCCATCAAGGTAAATGACGAGAACAGAAACACCGTTACCGAGCGAAGCCGTTTCGCTTTCGTGCGCAAGGAAAACGGAGAAGCCGATGTGATATTCTTCCCGGTATTGAAGAAATCGCCTTTGGAGAAATACAACGAGGAGCAGAAAAAGCAGCTCCAATCCGGAAAGACCATCCTTGCAGACTCCGTAACGGCGGACGGTCGCAAGACCAAGGTATTCGTGCAGATCGACACCGAGACCAACCAGGTCATGTCCGTTCCCACACAGGTCATCGCCCGCAACCTTCAGGTATTGGCAGAGGAACTGAAACTCAGCAATGCCGAAATCAAGGTGATGCAGCAAGGAGAACCTTTGACCTTCGTGATGGAAGACGAACCGGTTACGGTCGGCATTGACCTGAACGAGAAGAACGGCATCCGCTTCTGCCAGGGCGACAGCCAGAAATGGAGCGAACACACCAAAAGAGAATGGGACAAATACACTTACGGCTGTTGGGTCATGGACGATGACGGATGTCTTGACTATGTACCCGAAGAACAGTACACCGAAGAACTCTGGAACGAACAGAAAAAGAGTGCCCAGCGCAATATGGGTGCAGGACTTCACAAATAATCTTCAATCCTTATGATTATGGCACAAAACGCATTTTATCCCGAAGACGTTCTCATCGAGAAGATGGAGAGCGGAGAATACGGTTGGCTGGATTATGTCAACCACTTTTCTGCCGAATGGCAGGATGAACTGGCGGAATACTGCACGGAACGCGCATTGGAAATCAACGATGCCTCTGCCGAGCAGTTCGTCCATTACAAAAGCGAACAATTAGAAGCCGCCATGGAGAGCGGTGAAGCATAGAAATTATGGCTATACGAACCCATACAAATCCAAGGATAGCGGACTTGCAACCTGAAATGCGTGACATGTTGATGCGCAACGGTATGCAAGCCCACATCGTGCCTGCCGGAGAGGGCTACCAGTTGGTAGTACAAGGGCACGACTCTCCGCTCTTACGATACCCCATCAGCAAGCAGCAGTTTTCAGCTCTTACCGACTGGGGTACGAACCATGCCAACAAAAAGGCATACAACACCTTTACGGAGATAGTAAAGGATGACTTTGACCTGCCACGCAACTTCGTCCATGCCCGTAATGCCAACGGCAGGGTGGCTATGGGACTGCACGGCTACCGTATCGGAATCGGGGAATACGGCAGGGTCGGCAGATATGGGATGCCGCCTCCATTATTGGGATGGACACCCCGACAGCAGGAAGGTTACCACCTCCGCAGAGTGGGCGGCCGGCTTTTCTATGCTGGAACGCCCATGGTGGCAGAACGTCCCGACGGACGCATGAAACCCGGAGAACTCCAGTCGGGCGGTTACGGATTCTATTACAAAGGCCATCCACAACAACCAGCACAACCCGTCCGCCAAGACGTGTTGCAGGAGCTGCAAGCCGTCATCATCCCGATGGTAGGCAAGCCCAGAAGCGAAGAACCTGCAAAGCCCTACAAGGAGCTGATTACCTCCCCTGTCTATTTCTCTAATGAGAAGTGGCAGGAATGCCTGTCCTCACACGGCATACTCGTAGACAAAGAAGAAAAGACCCTGACCATACAATCGGAACAAATCCATGCCGATATGGTCTATGACATCACAGATGCGGAATTATCCGCACTGACCTCCAATTCCATCGAAGAGCACCCGATAGAGCGACGATTGGAGCTGTTGAACACGGTTATTCAGGAAGACTTCGCCGATAAGATCACGATGGACTCCCTGAATCATACCGAGCACATCGCTATCACCTTGCATCCCGAAGTAGAGCAAGATTTGACGGCACGCCAACAGCAGGAACAGGAAATACTCCTGCCCTTGGAAGCTGATAACGGACTTGCACCGCACTCTACCGAACAGACCGTACTGCAAGAAGACGAACATATCATCAGAGAGCCACAAGAAGGAGCCTTGATTGACGGAAGAGACTTGCCGTATCTCCATGAAAGCAAAGGATGGTACCGGGAAGGAGAACACGGACGGGAGGTGGAAGTGGAAGCGATTGCCGTACAGCCGACAGAAACGGAAGGCAAATACAGGATGACCGCCATTATCAATGGAGAAGCCATCACTCACGAAATCAGCCAAAAGCAGTACGACAAGTTCATGGCAGTGAATGACTACCACCGCATGAAGCTCTTCTCAAAAGTGTTCAACGAGGTCGATATGAAGACACGCCCGGAGATGCGGAGCAACTTGGGTGCAAAGATATTCGCAGCCCTTGCCGCAGGAACAGTCGTGGCTTCCGACCTTGTCCACGGCATTCACCACCACCCCTGCCCGGAATTATACGGCAAGCATTTCTGTCATGCGCCCCGTCCCTATTTCAAGCCCGGAGTGGATTCACCGAGGGATGTAGCCGCGCGGAACTTCGAGGCACAGATGAACCAAGAAATAGCGGAGATACGCAGAGGATTTTAACTAAAAAAGACACACAGATGGCAAACGGAGAACTGACATACGATGACTTCCTGCAACGCTTGGACATACAGGACGTACTGGTGGATGCAGGCTATCACCTGAACAAGCGTGACGGCCTGCGTTATCCGTCCTATATCCGCACGGACAGCAATGGCACACGCATCCGTGGAGACAAGTTTATCGTGACCGGAGGTGGCAAATGTTGCTTCCAGCCCCCACAGCAAAAGCTCTACAACATCATCTCCTTTATCAAGTCGTTCCCCGAAAAGTTTGCGGAACACAGAAACGGCGTGTCTCCCGACAGGTTGGTCAACCTTGTCTGTAACCGACTGTTGAACCACCCCATCGAAGACAGGCCGATCCGCATCATCCAATCCAAGCAGCACAGCCGCCCGTTCAGTCTCCATGATTACGACATACACCATTTTGACGTAAACGACCGGGAAACCCACAAGCGTTTCTATCCCTACTTCAAGAGCCGTGGCATTGACATCTTCACGCAACGTGCTTTTGCCGACCATTTTTTCTTAGCCACCAAACACAGGACAGACGGTCTGTCATACGCCAACCTCGCCTTCCCGTTGGTATTACCCAAAGAGCCTGACAAGGTTGTCGGTTTGGAAGAACGTGGACGTCCCAAGATGGACGGAAGCGGCAGCTACAAAGGAAAAGCCGAGGGCAGCAACAGCAGCGAAGGCTTGTGGATAGCCAATTTCAGCGGAGAGCCTTTGCAGCAAGCCGGAGGTGTCGCCTGGTTTGAAAGCGGCTACGATGCGATGGCATTCCACCAACTGCACCGTGACACTTTCCGTGAGAATCCCGAACTTTCCAAGAAAAGCGTATTTGTCTCCACCGGCGGCACGCCCACCGATATGCAGATACGGGGAATGCTCTCCGCCACCCCGAATGTGAACCACTACCTGTGTTTCGACAACGACAGTGCCGGGCGCGAGTTTGTAAATAAATTCAGAAACATAGCAAAATCCATGCACGTCAATCCGGAACAGATCGGAGAAATCCCCTTGATGCCCTGTTACAAGGACTGGAACGATGCCCTGCTTGGCAAGACGAGCGAGGAATACCTTGACAGCATCAAAGATGCGGTTATTCCTTTGAGTGCGCCACTCGGTACAAAAGGAAGCACAGCCGGCGAAGAAGTAAACAAACAATCCACCATCCACAGATAAGAGCCATGCAGAACAGACAGCTATACAGAGACATTTCGCTTCGTCCGAAAACCACGCAGTTCTTCATTGATGAGCTGCCTTTGTTGTTTGTGGCTATAACAGGCTTAGTCTATGGCGGTATGGATGACGCGCCCCTTGGCTCTATCGCCACCCTCTTTGCCGTGCTTCTTTCCCTCTACTTGGCCTACCGGCTCATCTATCTGAAACGGATACGCTACCACATCGGGAGCGAACAACTGACGGCAGCGCATGGTGTGTTCCAACGCAGCACAGGTTATATCGAACTGTACCGTGTAGTGGATTTTCACGAACACCAGACCCTGTTACAACAGATTTTCGGACTGAAAACGGTAACGGTACTCTCTATGGACAGGACCACACCCAAGCTGGCTCTGATTGGCTTGCCCAAACAGACAGCCATCGTGGAACTTATCAGGGAACGTGTTGAGTTTAACAAAAAAAGAAAAGGCATCTATGAGATCACCAATCATTAAAATACTGGTTCTGCCACTCGTCCTGTTGCTGACCCACACGGCAAAGGCGCAGATTGTAACTGCCAACCCTTTGGAGTACGTGGCATTGGCAGAGGGCAACGAGCTGATTCTCGCCAAGGTCAGAGACCAGATTGACGGTCAGAAAAAGACCGCCCTTTTGCAGAACACCATTGCCGCAGAGTTCGAGCAGATGCGCCAGTGGGAAAAGAAATACAACAGCTATCTCAAAACGGCAAGCGGATTCGCCTCTTCCATCAAAGCCTGCACCCATCTGTACAATGACGGCGTGAGGATTTTCATCACACTGGGCAAGTTGAAGAATGCCGTAAGCGACAATCCGCAAGGCATTGTGGCTTCCATTAGCATGAACAATCTCTATATAGAGACAGCGACCGAACTTGTAACCGTATTCTCCCTGCTCCGTGATGCCGTGGCCAAGGGCGGCAAGGAGAATATGCTCACGGGAGCGGAACGTAGCCAGACCTTATGGGCATTGAACGACCAGCTTTCCGCATTTCAGAAAAAGCTCAATCTGCTCTACCTGAGCATCCGCACCTACACGATGACCGATGTATGGAACAATGCCACCGCAGGGATGCTGGACCGGAACAACGGAGAAATCGCACAGATAGCGATGCGAAGATGGCGCAGGGCGGCTACAATCAGATAAAAACAGAGAGAATACAATGAGACGGACAATCTTCATAACAATCCTCCTGATGTGTATGGGCATAAAAGTCCACGCACAGTTAGACCCTACCCTTACCGGAATGGTTCTCATATACACCGAAAAGGCAAAGAAGACCTTGAAGAACCAGGAGAAAGTCATGCTGCTCCAAACCACCGGCCACATCTGGACAAAGGAAGAGGTGGAAGCCGTCACCGACTTGCAGAGGGAGTTCAACGACTATCTGGATTCGTTCCGTTCGGTTGTCAGCTATGCCGCCCAGATATACGGCTTCTACCACGAGATAACGCACTTGACGGAGAATATGGGCGAGTTCACCGGGCAACTCAAAAACTCTCCGACAAACGCCTTGGCGGTTGCATTGTCCACAAACCGGAATAAAATATACAGAGAATTGATATACAATTCCATAGAGATAATCAACGATATACGGACGGTTTGCCTGTCGGACAACAAGATGACGGAGAAAGAACGGATGGAAATCGTGTTCGGCATCCGCCCCAAGCTGCAACTGATGAACAAGAAACTGCAACGGCTGTCGATTGCGGTCAAGTACACCTCCATGGGCGATATATGGGCAGAAATCAGCGAAGAGGCACGCCCGAAAGCCAACAAGGTGGAAATCGCCCGATCTGCCATAAGACGGTGGAAACGGAGCGGCAAAGCCGGAGTTTATTAGAATAACGAATAAAACATAAGAATATGGGATTTTGGAGTTCATTATTAAAAACCGGCGGTAAAGCCATATCATACGGTGGCAAGGCAACTGTCGCTACCGGGAAAAGTGTAGGCAACGCTGTGCTACACCCCTCACAAACACTGCGTGGAGCAGGAAGTGCGTTGAAGACAGCCACTGTCGGAGGTGCTGTCGGTTATGTCGGTTGGGAGAAACTGACCACGGACAAGAGCGTGGTGCGTATCGTGAGCGATGCCGTCATTGGCGAGGAAGCCACCAATGCCATCAGCGGTACAGCCAAGTCAGCCGGGGACAAAGTAAGCCAGCTTACCGACAAGGCAGAGCAGACCATGGCCAATGTAAACCAGGCGACAAGCAACCTCTCATCCACTCTCAACGGAGCATCCAACTTCTTGGGAAATGTTTCCAATGGGAACGGTGGCAATATGTTGGGCAACTTCTTCAGCAACCTTGCAAACGGCAAGGTATCGGGAATGAGCATTGCCGGACTGATTGCCGGAGCGTTTTTGGTATTCGGCCGTTTCGGATGGCTCGGCAAGATTGCCGGTGCCTTCCTGATGATGATGACCATCGGCAATCACGCCAACCTGCTGCAAGAAACCACAGTCGCCAACGCACCCCGACAGACACCCTCCCAACAGGAAGAACAGACCCATAGCGGAGGAATGAGAAGATAACATCCACGAAAACAATATTGCAACAACAATGAAATATACGGAAGAAATGATTTTACATTCCCCAAGCGGCTACTGTATGCCCTTCGAGGAAGATAAGAACAAAGAAGTAACCTTGTCAAAGGGCTATGGCGAACAGAAAGATGCCGTAACCGGAGAAACTTTCTTTAATCACGGCATAGACTTTAATGCCGGCCACCGCCCTTTGGCGGCAGTGGCAAGCGGTGTCGTATCGAGCATCGGTACGGACAAGGAACGTGGCGTGTATATTGTCATACGCTACGGTAAATACGAAGTGACCTATGCACATCTTACCAATATATTCATACGTTTCGGTCAAAAGGTAAAGGCCGGTCAGACGGTAGCCATCAGTGGAAGCGACCTTCACATGGAAGTGGCGTTTGACGGAGAAGAACTGAATCCGATAGAGTTCCTGACCATGCTCTACGGCAATATTCAGGCATTACGCAAAGCCGGGCACGAAGCCACCCACGAATTTATCCAATTTGACGGTGAGATGAAGACAAGATACGACCGTGACAAGGAAGAAATCGAGGAACTGATGATCCGTTTCCTGCCGGTCTATATGGAAGACCTGTTCCGTGGAGCGTACACCGTACCCGAATACACCGAGCAATCGCTGCGGAACGTGTTTGCAGTGGGTGCCACCAAAAATTATTTCTTTGAGACTATGCCGAGCATGGCAAATCCTCTTGGTATCGGTAGCCGTGCCCTGCCATTGGCAAGCAAGGTACAGAATCTCCTGATAGCCGATTTCCTGAATTACCTCGCACTCAGGCACAATGTCTATCTCTCCACCATGGGCGAGGAAGTAAAAAAAAACTTCAATCCGAGGCCATAGCGAGCAGTGGAATCATTGACCCTTTGGAAGAATTGGAGATTGATGTGCAGAGTTTTGACATTCCGAGAGTCGTGTCCGTCTATCCCGACCGTGCCGGAGTCCGATGGTGGACAAAGGCCTGGTTCAACAACCGGGAGGAAGGCGAACTTTCAGTAGAGATAGACCGGAACAATGCCATCCGTTTCATTCAGGACAGGATAGAAAAGGATGAATGGTTAGAGGAGTTCTTTCCCAAACAGATGGAGATATACCATAACGCCATAGAGCAGACCAAAGAACAGCTTTTGAACCAATTGAATTATTAGGATATGGGCGAAATCAGACATACAGAGCGTTTTGCAGAGATAGAAAGGATATTCGGTGACTACTTCAATTGCCACCTTGCCCCTGTCATGCGTGACACGCAAAGCTATCTCAACCGCAAGCAGGTGGAAGAAATGGCGGAATACTCTACCAGTGCAGCCGGTATTCTCAGTTCGATGGCAGCCACCAACAATCCGATGATCGATCCGTACCAGACACTGAAAATAACAGGCGAATGGAACTCCAAGACTACGGAAGACTATTTGGCGATGGTCAAGGACAAAATTTCCGGCAACAAGGATATGCAGACCGACCTGGCGATGATGGCCGGCGAATGGCGTTCCGCTGTAATCGGAGAAATCGGCAGGGATCGTTATGACACATTATCCGGACAATTAGGATGCGACCTTGCCTACGCCTACACGGATTACCGTATGGAACAACTGATGATAGACAGGTTGGTCAAGGAACGTATGCCCAAGTCATCGGCAGACTACATCATCCGCAAAGCCGCACAGAATACGCTGTTAGGCTTGTCAGCGACACTGGGCCAATCACCGCTTGCCGCCGAGATCGAGCAACGTGGCGAAGCGGCCTACAAGCCTTCCAAATTAGAAAAAGGGACAAGCCGTGTCATCGGTGCAGGGATTGACGCCCTCTCTTTAGGCGGTGTGGGCAGTTGGACGAGCTTCGCAAAGTTTGTCGGAGTGGATCTGGCTTTTTCCGCATTGACACCTTCCCAAGACAATAAAGGAAACGGGCAATCGGTGGAGGATTGTATCAGTAAAGGCGTGTTTGGAAGCGAAGCCAACGTCTTTGCGGATTTCCGCAAACAAGCCAGGAGCATACAGAAGGACGAGAATCCGTACATCATCGCTACCAACGAGCGACTGGCCAAGAAGATTCCCATTGAAACTTTTGATTTTACGAAATGGATGAGTGAGCATACGATAACAAGCAAACCCATGTGGAGTTTGGCTGACGAAAAGAAAAACGAGGAACGGTATAAGAATGTACCTTTGGTGATTATGCCGGAATACCGGGAAGCCTATCTAAATAGTTTAGAACAGAAGCAAAATAAGGGAAGTGAAGAATCTGCATCTACCGAAATAGCAAAACAGGAAGTTCAAAACACTACCGAGCAAGCTGTTACTCAACAAATAGAGGAAAGTGAAATGTCGGGACAATCGCATTCGGAGGCAATTACGCAAGAAGAACAAGGACAACAAACGGTACAATCCGACATCCGTACCAACGAAAACGGCTGGAACGGACTGTTCTCCTCCTTGGGATTGAACGGCATGGGTGATATAGGCAGAAACTTAGGCTATGTACTCTCCATGCTGCCCGACATCCTGATAGGGATGTTTACAGGTAGGACGAAATCTTTGGATATAGGAGACAACATCGTACCTATGGCAAGCGTCTTAGCCGGCTTGTTTGTCAAGAACCCCGTCCTAAAAATGCTGATGATTGGATTGGGCGGTGCCAACCTGTTGAACAAGGCAGGACATGAAGCCATTGACTGGAAACGGAATGAGGGTAACAGCAGGCCTGTATCGGAAAACAGACCTGTACAATACCGAAGCTATCCGGATGAACCGCTCAATCCGCGCATCTCCAATCCGATATTGAAAGGCAACAACCTGATAGCGACAATAGACCGTGTACCCTGTACCATCCAGCTACTCGAAAAGGTAACAGCCGCGTACCACGCAGGAGCCTTGCCTCTCAACACCCTTGCCAACGCCATTCTCGCCAAGAGCGACCAGACCAGGGCGATGATGGAGCGCAACTTTGAGAATGGAGAACGGGAGACCATTATAAGAACCAGAGGAATACAATAAAAGATAAACATATATGAAAGAGAAATCACAGTTTGAGAAAAACGCTGCGGACAAGCAGGTCGAATTGCTTTCCGAAGCATTGAACGGTGCGGTCAGTGCCGGCGGTCATTGGCTCAACGCCACGGGCAAGGGATATCCGAAGTTTTATCCGAAAGGAGTTGCGGTCAGTCCGTTCAACGCCGTGTTCATGGCATTGCATTCGGACAAGACCGGAAGCAAGACCAACCTCTTCACCTTATACAGCGAAGCCAAGGCACGGGGAGAGTCTGTCCGTGAACACGAGAAAGGTGTGCCCTTCCTGTTCTACAACTGGAACAAGTATGTAAACCGGAACAATCCCAACGACATCATTTCAAGAAACGACTACCAACAACTGCCTCCTGAAGAGAGGAACCGGTACAAGGGCATACACAACAGGGAGATTCGCACACTGTTCACCATAGACCAGACCCTGCTGCCCCTTGTTGACAAGAATGTATATGAGACCCTTGTGCAGAAGCACGGCAACAGCGTGGAGCAGGGATTCGGCGAAAAGGAGCTGCGTGAATTGCGCCCCCGCTTCAATGCCTTTGTGCAAGCCATTTCCAAAAACATGGTGCCCGTCCGCACGGACGGAAGCGGCGTGGCACATTACGACAGTCAAAAGGATGCGGTTTACATTCCCCGTCAAAAGGATTTTGAACATTATACCGACTATGCACAAGAGACCTTGCGGCAAATCATAGCGGCTACCGGACACCAGCAACGCCTTGCCCGTGAAGGCATGGTGATGAAAAACGGAGTGCCACCCACCGAGGATGCCGTCAAGCGGGAACATCTTATCTCCGAAATCGCTTCGGGTATCAAGATGCTGGAAATGGGACTGCCTGCACGCCTGTCGGATGAGAATATCAAGATGGTGGACTACTGGAACCGGGAACTCAAAGAGAATCCCAACCTGATTGATGCCATCGAGAGCGATGTGAACAATGCCTTGGAGGTCATACGCAAGGCGGAACGAGGCGAGAAAATCGAATATGCCACCTTTCGTAACCACCGGCAGACCGAGCGGATGCAGGAGCAGATGCCCAAGCATTTCTTTGTGGCTGACGAGATAAAGAAACACCCCGACAAGGATAACAAGACCATCGTGTTGGTCATAGACCGACAGGGAAAGAGTGCCGATGTCATCTTGCCTGCCGGCGCATCCCTGGAGGTGAACAACGAGATAAAGGGTATGAACAAACAGCGCATACAGTCTGCCCTGCAGAAAAGCGGCATAGAGCATGTCCGCTTCTACAATCCAGACGGAGCATTGGGGTATCGTCCCGACGACCGCTATTTTGCCGAGAAGCAGATTGAGGTGGCAAGATTGAAGAGCTGGACTTTGGAAACGCTCTCCACCATCGACGCCCATCCTGCGGTAAAGCAAGCCTATGACCTTGGCTTTGAGCAAATCCAGATGGTGCAGGACGACAAGAACCGTTGGGCATTGTATATAAAACCCGAAGGCAAGTCCGGTTACAGCATCTATCCCGACAAGGATGACCTGAACCGTTTCTTCACCACTCTCAAGCAGTCGTTGGATAACATCGACAAGGTACGTGGCGAACTGGCGAAGAAATACTATGCCTTGGCGGAGAGCAAACCCGAACTGAAGGTGGATCTGTTCCACACATCGGACGAGCGCATCGACCTGAACCGCATCCAGCGTGTGGCCGTGTTCAAGACCAAGAACGGTGTGATACTCTGCGCTCCCACCATAGACAATCAGAAGCCACAGCCCCGAAGTGTCACGCCACAACAATGGCAACGGATGTGGCTTGCCGAAGACCGGAACAGCTTCAAGCAGCATTTGGCTGCAACACTCTTTGCGGATCTGCTGAACAAGAGCCAATCACAGGAGCAGACCTCTTCCGAGAAACAGGAAGAAGAGGTGGAGGCAAAAGTCGGCCGGAAAGAGGAAATCAAGCCTGAACAGCCTAAAGAGGAAGTCGAGGAACAGGAAGAGGTATCACGAGGTATGCACCGATAAACGAAACGGAATATGAGCAAGAACCAACAATACGCAGAACAATATGCCGATTTTGCGATGGAGCAGATGCGCAAGTACGGCATACCTGCCTCTGTGACCTTGGCGCAAGGCATATTGGAGAGCAGCAACGGACAAAGCCGTCTGGCCCTGAACGAGAACAACCATTTCGGCATCAAAGCCACTCCAAGATGGATTGCGCAGGGTGGCAAGTACGGATTATACACCGATGACAAGCCCAACGAAAAGTTTTGCAGTTATGACAGTGTGGGTGATTCTTACGAACACCACTCCAGATTTCTGGTAGAGAACAAGCGGTATGACAGATGTTTCGCCTTGGCTCCCGATGACTATAAGGGTTGGACGGAAGGGCTTGCCAAGGCAGGATATGCCAGCGGCAGCAATTATGCAGGAAGCCTGCAAAAAATCATCGAGGTCAACGGATTGCAGAAGTACGACCGGATGGTGATGGCGGAAACGAAAACGCAGAGATTAGAGATTGGACAAGAAATGAATGTCGATGCAAACAAGGAAGCGTATTCATTCCCTGTGGAGCGTGCGGAATTTATGTTTGTCACCTCTCCATTCGGTATGCGCACCGACCCGATGGATGCCGGCAAACAACAGATGCACAAGGGTATCGACATCCGCTGCAAGGGAGATGCGGTACTGGCGACTGAGAACAACGGCAAGGTGGTGGCCGTCAACCAAAATGCAAATACCGCCGGAGGGAAGTCCATCACCATCGAATACCCAAGGAGCGACGGGAGCAAGGTGCAGAACACCTATATGCACCTGTCTTCTGTCGATGTCAAGGTGGGCGATACCGTCCAAGCCGGGCAGAAAGTCGGTGTTTCAGGGAATACCGGGACACGGACTACCGGCGAGCACCTGCATTTCGGGGTGACATTAGTTTCAGCGGATGGGCAGAAGCGGGATATGGACCCGGCTGTTTATCTGGCTGAGATTGCCGAAAAAGGCAATATCAAGTTACAAGCTCTGCATAACGGGAATGACCTGCTGGCAAAATACAAGACGGAGGCAGTGGCCACTCCACAAGAAAGCAAGGCTCAAAGTCCTGAAGACTGGATGAAAAAGCTGCTCTCTTCGGAGGACAGCGGTGTCGGCTTATCGGGAACCAACGACCCGATTATGGATATGGTGGTCAAAGCCTTTTCTTCGCTGATGATGCTGGCAGTAGTCATTGACAGTAAGGATGAAGAGGAACAGATAAGTGCCGTTTCCAAAATGGCCGATGAACGGAAAGTGGATTTGACCCCACTTTTACCACACATGAAAACCTGCGCTCTCGTGGTTGGAGAGAACAACAAAGCCGTATTGCAGGCAGACAACGGCTCCATCCAATTCTCACGGGAGTTGAGTGCCAATGAGCTGAGCCGCCTGTCCGCCACGCTGAACAGTCCGGGACTCTCGGAAGAAAGCAAGCGTATGCGTGTGGCCGGGATGGTCAATGCCCTGGTGCTGTCGCAACAGGCTTCGCAGAACTTCGAGCAGGGAATGTCGGAACAACAGAGCCGGGAGGAACAAATCAAGAGATAATGAAACGCGTGATGATGGAAATAGGATTGTTGTTTGTCGGATTGTCCATGGCAGCACTGCACACCCTCGTATGCTACAAACTGTTCGGCTTGGTGGCGACACTCGTGATCATAGGGGTGCAGGTCGTCATCGCCATCGGGATAGTCTGGATTAAAATCCGTGCGCCCGACTAAGACGGTTGCACAGGCAAGTGGTTCACATTTAACAGGATATTCCGGTCAAATGGTCTTGGTAAAATAAAACTACAAGCAATATGATAAAGTGTAATGTAACAATGTGCGGTACAATCAGCCGTGTGGTTACCGTCCGCACCAACAGCGAGAATAAAGTGTTCACGGCTTTTGCCGTAAATTGTGTGGTTCCTGCCAAAAGCGGTATCAACAAGACCGTGGAAATCTCCGTCGCCAAAGATGGAGAGGATAACGAACTGAAGAATTGTGCCTTGGGACAACGGGTAAATGTGTCGGGCACGCTGACTTTCAAGAAACGTGGGGACAACCTCTATTTCAATCTGTCAGCTTCGGAGGTCACTCTTTCGGCTTCCAATGAAGATTCCATCAAGGGGGAAATGCACTTCCGGGGAAAGACTGGAAAAATCATTGAAGAGAAGACCGACAAGAAAGGCAAGGACTTTTTACAGTTCTCAGGCTTTTCCGCAGAGAAAGTCAATGACGGCTTCGAATACCTGTGGGTACGGTTCTTTGGCTTTGACTGCAAACGTGAAGAGTGGCTGCAACCCCAGACAGGCATCGAGGTCAAAGGCGACATGGAGCTGTCCGTCTATAACGACAAGCTGAACCTTTCCTGCAAGATTGCCGAGATGTCGGCGTATGTCAAGCCTCCGTATACCCCCAATAACTGACAGGTATGGCCGGTTACAAGAAATATAACAACGATGGCCCTTCCGCAGAAGACAAGGCTCTTGACCTTTTTGCGGAAATGATGATCGAGCGCATCGAGACCATCAGCAAGGACTGGTCGAAGCCGTGGATTACCGAGGGAAGTTTGGGGTGGCCGAAGAACTTATCCGGGCGTGAGTACAATGGGATGAACGCGCTGATGTTGCTTCTCCACTGCGAGAAGAACGGATATAAGATTCCTCGTTTCTGCACCTTTGACTGTGTGCAACGGTTAAACAAGCCGACTGAAAAGCAGGCTAAAGAGGGTGTGGAACTGCCGAGGGTTGCCGTCAACCGTGGTGAAAAATCGTTCCCGGTCATGCTTACCACCTTTACCTGCATCCATAAGGAGACCAAGGAGAAAATCAAGTATGACGATTACAAAAGGCACTCCGACGAAGAGAAGAAGATGTACAACGTATATCCGAAGATGCAGGTCTTTCGGGTATTTAACGTGTCCCAGACCAATCTTCAGGAAGCCCGTCCGGAACTTTGGAACAAGCTGGCGAATGGGGATGCCGTAAAATTGGACGAGAGCGAGAAGATGTCTTTTGAACCGATGGATGTGATGATCCGTGATAACCGTTGGATTTGTCCCATCAAGCCGATGCACCAGGACAAAGCCTACTTCTCCATTACCAAAAACGAGATTGTGGTTCCTGAAAAGGCACAGTTCAAGAACGGGGAATCGTACTACGGCACGCTTTGGCATGAAATGACCCACAGCACAGGTATCGAGGGGCAGCTTGACCGCATCAAGCCCACCGCTTTCGGTTCGGACGAATATGCCCGTGAGGAATTAGTGGCTGAATTAGGCAGCGCATTGGTGGCACAGCGTTACGGTATGAGCAAGGCTCTGAAAGAAGAGAGCTGCGCCTATCTGAAATCGTGGCTGGAGCAACTGAAAGAGTCTCCGCAATTTATCAAGACCACGCTCTTGGATGTGAAAAAGGCGACTTCGTTGGTTACGCAAAACGTGGATAAGATTGCGGAAGAATTGGAAAAGGGGAAAAAGGAAGAGCAGGACAACAAGCAGGGAGTGAAAGTGGAACAACCTGCATCCGGCGAAAAGATTTTCTATTCTTCCGTTGCCTACCTGCAATCAACCGATGACACTTCCCGGCTGGACGAATTTCGGGACAAGGGTGATTATGAAGGATTGCTCCAAGCTGCCAAAGAGTATTATGACGGAAACGGTATCAATGAGCAATATACCTTTGCCTCTCCTCTCCAGAACAAGGGTGATGACCTGTTGATTGAAGACAAGGATTTTGCCGTGGTCTATAACAACAGCGTGGGTGGCACATACGAGGTGATGCTGAAATATTCGGAACAGGAAATCCGTGACCATATTACCAGATATGGAACCCGTCTGGCAAGCGATGACATCAAAGAGGTGGCAAAGGATATGGTGGCAGAACAGTTCCAGGCTATAACGAAACAGCGAATACCTGTCTTTGAAATGCCGAGCGGAGATATTCTCTATGCCGGATATAACAGGGAGACCGACACGCTTGATGTCGGTACGGTGGTCAATGCCGGTCTTGTTCCCAACCATCAGTTCCCCTACGACCACGACAATTCTCTCGAATCCAACCTGCAATCCGTCCATTCGGAATTAAGTCATATGGAACAGTATCAGGAGGAAGAGGTGGAATATAGCGGTGGTATGCACCGATAACTATAATGGGGCGTTTGCGTATTCAATCCAACCGTTGGGAGTTTGTTCTCCTTGCGGTTGGATTGTTGTAGCTATACAGTCAGTCAATATCATAGCCTATCACATAATCGTCGTTGATAAGCAGATAGTAGTAGCCGTTGCCACAATTCCGGTATTCTTTGCTGAAGCCTGCCGCCATATCGCCATTGTCTCGTGGCTCACACCAAAGCGTTCCGTCATAACCGCAAAAATCAAAGCGGCAAGTGGAAAATTTCTCTTTGTTTTTCAGTGCCTCACGGAAGAGACGCATTGCTGTCGTTCCACAGTATTTTTCAATGGTGGCAAGTCCGATACACTTGCCGTCGATGCGTGTGCCTGTTGTGATGTGGTTCTCGTAAATGTTTTTATCCAAATCCGCATTGGCGATTTCACGAAGCCAGGAATTTGTATGTGTGGCAAGTCGGGCAAGTTTCTGATATTTCAGAATAAGTTTCCTGTCTGTATTCTCGTCCTGTTCTTGCGAGGGATAGTATATTTGCTCGATGCTTGCCCAGTCTGTAAACACATAGCCTTTTGTTCGCTTGCCGAGAGCGATAATGCCAATAACACCTCTGTCTCGGTTGATGAACAAGCGTCTGCGTTTTCCTGCAATCCGCACGTATAAAGACGGAGGATTGGTTTCGTTGCGAAGATAGCTCTCCGCCGGATGAATAGTTGTCATTTCCATATCTGTATCTATTTTTCAATGTTTATTTTACCTGTCCTTACCAGTGTTCCATTGCGGTAAAGCATGATTTCTCCGGGCTTGAACCCCATTTCTCCGAAGGCTATGTATTTGATGTAATCCCGGTACTTCTCGCCTGAAAAGTTTTTACCGCACAAGTTGTTGAAAAACATGGGTATTGAAAACCCATCCTCTCCTGACAACACTGTTTTGCCGTTTTGTCTGATTTCGTCTAACATACCAATTTCCAATTTTCATCATCAATCGTAAGTTTGTTCATTTCCCAATCATACTCCACTTCCGGTGCATTGGCATAGGGGAAATTGATGGTGTAGCCGATTTGTCCGTATGAACAATGAAGCGGTGTTACACATATTTCCCTACCAAAATAAAGGCTCGGTGTGCAGTATTTCCGCCAATTAAAGCGGTCTGCAAGGATATTCCTGCAAAGTCTTCTGTAATATGATTTGTCCGATAAAGTCATAATTATGTGTATTAAAGAAATTCCATTTCAAATGCTTGTAGCAATTCGTATATTTGTTCTTCGGCATCTTCCATATCCGCTACAATATCCTTGATGTGATAAGGTGCGCCATTCTTGCCGTGTCCGTCATCGCCTATCCACAAATAGGCTTCATAATCGGGGTCAAAACCCTCGTAATACTCTTTTACACTGGCTATGAGGGAATCAATATCCTCGCCCTGCATATCGGCATTGAAGAGAAAATCCTGTCCGTACTTGGTATAGCGTTGAAACTCAAACAATACTCTTGTCTCGTTTTTGTCTTCAACGTTCACGCTCCAGCCTTTTTCTTGGGCAATGTCGGTTATTCTCTGTATCTGTTCTTCGGTAATCATCTTGTGAGGGGTTTGAAGTGGGGAAACTTTTTACATTTCCCCACACGTGGCTTAATCCGTTACTTGAAAATAATACTCCTGCTTCTCGTCCGACCATTCAGAGGTCATTTCGTCCGCTTCTCTCCATAGCTTGTCATAGAGAATGGCTCTTTGGTTGTCTCTCTCGTGCCACTGCCATATCTTGTGATTAAGTACAAGGCAGAGTTCCGTCCAATACTTGTAATTGTCTTTCCATTCGGACTTGGCTCGCCTGTATGTGTCGGCTATGGCTTTGTCTCCGAATTTATCGGCAATGGAGAAGTCCTGCCAAAAGGTGGTTATCGGCTCGTAACCGTTCAACTCTGTTATGTTCCACCTTGGGATGGCGATTTGAAGTGCTTTCATAATCGTTATTGTTTATGGTTTTCGTAATACTCTTCGGGTAAATGATAGAGGTCGTTCTCTGCCAAATGGTCTATGGCTTCCGCTGCCAGACGGCACGCCCATTCGTTACGCTGGTCATATCTTCCCTTGTGCCAATTCTCCGCCAACTGCTCCATAAAGTAGAACATCAGCTTGGCTTTTTCGTTTACCAAATAGCGGTGGTCATCCGCCAATGCCTTGCCCACCTTTCGGGGTGAAGCCATTTTTCCGTTTACATAGTTTGAGAACTCGTCCGCAAAGCGTTTGTCGTTCTCTGATAATTGATTGTTGTACTCCATTTCTAATGAATTTTGATGTTGAACATTTTTTCTTTTCCCTCTGGTCGGTTCTTTCCCGTCTGAACCGCCTTGGAATTTTATGGATGCGGTAAACGGCTGTCGGTACTGCTTCATGCGACGGCTTTCCCGGCCAATTACTCTTTCACGGAAAGGAAGAATTTGCAGGGAATGCACTTCAAGCCGGAGGATCAAGCGCGACAGCAGACCTTTGCATCTGATAAA
>ERZ836939.1552-NODE-1552-length-25917-cov-758.067590_pt1 | contig 25917 bp, 37 predicted proteins | sample MGYA00519912_ERZ836939 | MGnify/ENA primary metagenome ERZ836939 (study PRJEB31850, sample SAMEA3708810) | human gut metagenome | biome: human gut; feature: human-associated habitat; material: faeces | place: China | collected 2014 ...
GGAGGACAAATCATCGTGTCAGGAACGACGAGAATCACCAGGACAAAAGTTAAAAATAATAACGAGTTATGAATGATGGCGTGTTTCTAATTCTTCTGGGCGGCATTATCGTATTTTTGATGCTTATCATATCAAATTTAGATGGACGTTGAACAATGATCATTGAATACGACGACGAAGACCGGTGCATCCGGGTGGACGGCGAACCTATTTCCTACGGCGTCGCGGTTGGACTCCTGGAGCAGATAGAGCAGGCCATTGACGAGTGGGATTTTGACCACGCTCCCCAATGCTACAACCCGGACGGACACTACGACGACTAACTGACTTTTAACCAATCGCCCGGCCCAGGTGGGGCCTAAAACCAAAACCAAAAACATCATAGGTATATAGAGTAATACGGTCTGGCAGGCGCGGGGAAACCCGTCCGGGCGGCCAATTCAGAAGAACGAACATGAGCGAAAACGACACAACCATGACCACCCTTGCGACCGCGCTGGAAACGCTGGCCGGAGTATTGCGGGAGCTGGCAACAACGCCTGTTCCTTCTACGCCTGAATCGTCTTCCGTTTCCATTTTCGGAGCAATCGAAAAGAAATACGCTAAAAGCTCCACCTTAGCCACTTATTATGACATTTCATCCCGGCAGATGGACAACATTCTGGCACGGGCGGGGAAGAATGTAAGAAGGCTGGAAGGAGTCGGAAAAGGAACCCTTTATAACATGGAAGACGTGGAAAAATACTTAACTAACAAAAGAAAATGACCACACATCAACACATCATTGACCGGGGCCCCTTCAAGGGGATGGTGGAAACGATCACCAACAACCCGCACCCCGCAAAGACGACGCGCTGCTACATGTGCGCGGCGCCGCTGAAAGCCTCGTCTTCATGGATGTCCCTGGTAGGGGACCATCAGGACGGCGTCTTCAGCGCGCGCTTTCTGTGCCCGTTATGCGCCAGGGAACGCCTCAACGGCATCCCGGACGAAGCGGAGCGATGCTGGAACTATACCCAAGCCGCCCAATCAGGGCCCCGGATTACCAAAATCCTCGCTTACCTGATTTTCTGGTGTGGACTGGTTACTGCCGGAGGAACATTCCTCTTCTTAATTTTCCTCCTGCTCAAAAACCTTTTTTAACTGAAAAGCTTTTGACGGTTTGGAAAAACCGTCCCGCTCCACGCGGATCGTGGAAAGCAATAACCAATAGATAGCATCATGAGTGAAGTAACTAAACGACAGGTACCCGGAGATGTCTTTTTCGGAGGACTTTCCGAGATTAACGAAGGGGCTCTTTTGGAAGCCCTGGATACCAAGCTAGCTAACCTTGTTTCCGCCGTGCTGGCAACCGGGAATAATGGGTCCCTGACTCTTAAGCTGAATGTGAAGCGCAAGGGCGGCGTGAATCAGGTGGTGATTGAGCCGAAGGTTACGGACAGCATCCCGGATCCGACGATTGCCCCGCGCATTATGTTTGCCGATACCTCCGGCGCCCTGCATACGGACGACCCCGCCCAGGGGAAACTGGACCTGGATGCTCCTGTGAAGGTGACATTCCCGGCTGCTGCCGATGTTGATGCCGGAGTCCCCGCCAAGGTAGCTAAGCGCGCCTAAGTTCCCAACAACCACATAACAACATAAACATTATAGAATTAAATTATATGGATAACTTGAACGAAGAAACTCTGGCAGCCGTACGCGTGCAGGAAGTGGCGCATGGTCATGCCGCCGTCGTGCCGAATGGATATACCCTTTATCATCTGGATTGCCTGGGCAATACGCCCCCTCGCAAGGCCGGCAGTGTTCAGCTGCTGGACCTGGAAACGCTGGCAGATTTCGTGAAGGCGGAAGATGCCGAAAATGGCGTCAAGAGCGTGATTTACGTGAGCGACAGAGAAGTATGCGCCGTGCTCAATTATTATTCCCCCGATGGTAATGGATGGGGGGACCACCAAGCCACCATGCAGCTCAACAAGACGGTGGAGTGGGAGAATTGGACCAAATACGACGGACAGGGCATGAGCCAGAAGGATTTTGTAGAATTCCTCGAAGAGAACAGCAAGGACGTGATGAAGCCCACCCCGTCTGCAATGCTGACGCTGGCGAGCAAGTTCGACATGCACCGCAAGGTGGAGTTTAAGTCTGCCTACCGGGCATCCGACGGCGAAACGAAGCTGACTTACAACGAAACGGTGGATTCCAAGAGCGGCGAACTGAATGTGCCCACGGAGTTCACGATTGCGATTCCGGTTATCCGGGGGGCCGAAGGAGATACCACCTATGAAATCAAAGTTCGCCTTCGCGTCCGGTTGACTGATGGAAAACTGTTCTTCATCTATCAGCTTATCCGGGCAGATATTCCGGAACGCAATGCTATTAAGGATATTGCCGACAAGCTGGCAAAGGATCTGCCGGAGAACCGGATTCACCGCGGCGCCGTGTGCCTGTGTACGAAATCCTCCTTCACCGGAGAAATCGACCGATAGTGAGTTGGCCGGGGCCAGCGCCAACTGGTCCCCGGCCTGTTATCAATACTAACCAATAGAATACTAATAACGTGAATACCAATACAACAAACGAACTTTCCAATCAAGCGCCGGGCAATCCGTTTGCCGTTCAGGCTTCCGCCGGAGGCGGGGCCCTGGCTGCCATGACGAGCAATGCAGCCGTTACTTCCGTGCTTGCGTCGATCTGGATTGCCAAGCAGTTTCCGCGGAATTTGGCCGAAGTGACCTTGAGGATGAAGCAGGCTTGCGATCAATCGAAATTGGCGCAGTCCGCCACTTATTCCTACCCTCGCGGAAATACGACCGTGACGGGCCCCAGCATCCGTCTGGCGGAGGCGCTGATCGGGGCCTGGGGGAATGCGGAAGCCGGATGGAAGGAGGTTGCCCGGCATTGGGATCCCAAGGGCGCGGATGGAAGCGGCTGCAATGTGTCCGAATGTCTTGCCTATTGTTTCGACAAAGAGACCAATGTCAGGAGGGAAATTGCTTTTTCAGTTCCTCACACCCGCGACAAGAACGAGTATGAGGACGGTAAGAAGGTGATGAAACGTGTTGCTTTGGACAGCGAACGGGATATTTACGAACTCTGCGCGAATATGGCTTCCCGCCGAATCCGCGCCTGCATTTTGCAGGTGCTTCCCGGGTGGCTGACGGATGAAGCGATGGAAGCTGTGAAGATTACGCAGGAGAACGGATTCAAGCGGAGTAAGGATGATATTCTCCGCTCTCTGGAAGCTAATTTTTTAGTCTATGGAGTGACGCGTTCCCGGCTTGAAGCCAGGTTGGGTCACAAGCTGGAAGAAATGTCCGTAAATGAATTGCGGGATTTGAGCAATGTTTATAACGGCATTGTTGAGGGGGTAAGGAAGGTTAGAGACGAGTTCCCCGCAGACGACCAGCCCGCCAGTGACCCCTCCCTGCCGAAGATTCCTGCATCTGCCCCCGCTCCAAAGGCAGCTCCCAGGACGACGCAGGCCCCGCCGTCTGTAACCGCACCGATGCCGGAAGACGGTATTCCCGGCCTGGATGTGCCGGAGGATGTGCCTTCCTTTGGTTCTTTTGAGCATTAACCCTGACTTGTTGACGATGATGGACGCAATGGAAATGATCAAGGATGAACGTCAGGGGCTGCCCAGCGCGAGCGGGATGCAGCGGCTTTTCCTCTGCCCCGGAAGCTGGAATGCAGAAAGGAAATGCCCTCACGACGAAGAGAGCGAGGACGCCGCCATGGGAACCATGCTGCATGCCTGCATGGAACAGGGGACAACGCCGGAAGACCCGGAGGACGCCGAGGCCGTTGCCTGGTGCCGCGAGATGGAAGATTTTCTGTGCAACAAATACCTGGGAAGTACGGATGTCAGCCGTTATCGGGAAGTCCGGTTGTTTGAGCGCGGCGACCGCCTGTTTTCCGGGAAGCCGGATATGGTCGCCGTGGGCGCCCGCAGGGCTTTGGTGGTGGATTATAAGTTCGGCCGCCTGCCTGTGGCGGCTGCCGAGTGCAATTTGCAGTTGAGCGCCCTGGCCGTGCTGGTGATGGATATGTTTGAGGATGGGGCTGTGGACGAGGTGTTTGTGTGCATTTTGCAGCCTTACGCGAGCCGGAAGGAGCCTGCCGTTTGCCGGTACACCCGCGAGAGCGTGGATCAGGCGCGGGCGTTTTTCCGGGCCTGCATTGAGCAGGCGCAGGATGAGCACGCCCCGTTGAAGCCCAGCGAGAAGGCTTGCCGGTATTGCCGGGCCCAGTCTTCCTGCCCGGCGGTGAAGCTGGCTTTGGTGCAGGTGACGTCCGGGGATTTGACGGCCTCATGGGAACAGTGGTCCCCGGAAAAACGTAGGGAAGCCTACGACCTCGCTCAACTCGCCAAGAAATGGGCCGCTTCTGTGGAGGCGAAGGTAAAAGCCGATTTGAAGGCCGAACTGGAAATTCCAGGGTTGTGTCTTACTTCCGGGAAGAAGGCATTTACGGTAACAGACCCGGCAGCCGCTTTCAATGTTTTGCATGAGCTGTTCCCCGATAGAATCGGAGCGGCAGAGTTTACCGCAGTTTGCAAAGTGGGGATTACAGAATTGGATAAACTGGTGCATTCCGTCAGGAAGCTTCAAGGAATCCAGACCACTGTGGACGAATCGAAGAAATGGCTGCGGAAGACTCTTGCCGGGTGTGCTTCTACGAAGGTTTCCGAAGGATCCGTGAAGGAGATAGAAGGAGGTGCGAAGTGATGACCACGCTGACCATTACTTTGCCCCACACGCCGCGCTGCCTGTCTCCGAATGCCAAGGCCCCTCTCACGCAGAGGGGGGCCATTGTGGCCGGGTACAAAAAGACGGCTGCCAAGAGCCGCGCCCGGAATATAGCCTGGGGCAGGACTTATGAAGCCCTGAACGGACGGAGGATGCAACCGACGCATTACCGGGTGGTCTGGTTTTTCAAGGGGCCGAAGCCGGACGCGGATAATTGCCTGGCGCGCTGCAAGGCGTATCTGGATGGAGCTTGCAAGGCCCTGGGGATTGACGACCGGACGCTGGATTGCGCCGGGATTGAGCGGATTCACGACCTGGGACGCGCCGGCAAGGTGGAAATCGTGTTTGAAAGGAGGGACGATGAAAACGCCTAAATGCCCGCTATGCGGGAAAATGCCGGAGTATGTAAGGTTCATGGTAGGAGAGGAAGAGTGCGACCATATTTGTTGCACGTGTGGGTTATGCACCTCTCCTATATCGGGCCTATTAGGAAAAACCCAGTGTTGGGAGGATTGGTCTGAACTGGTAGCCAAGTTTCCCCCCATCATGCGGTTAGGGCAGGGTGATAACGTCATGGTTCGTTTTAGTGATGATACACATACAGTACTTTATACAAACGTAGACCGGGGGAAAATATATCTTCAGGATGTATATGGGAATGCACTTCCCTACGATGTGGACGAGATTAAACAATGGCCCTGGGAGATTGAGCAGAAAGGAGTCCAGCAATGATAATTATTGATTTATTCGATATTTTAATATTTTCAATTTTAGTTATATTATTAGTTATTCTTATCATTCAATATATTATATACAAAATAAAAAAATGAAACTGACGTCTGAACAACAAGCTTTTTACGAATATGGACGCGCAAAACTGGCACTCCAACTTAGAATAGATAGTATTCGTGAATATACAATACTTGCTTGGCGTAAATATTATGATGATATGTCCAAGTCCGAAAGAAGAATCATATGTGATCAACATGCCCTTGGCCTCTTAGTTGAACGACTCCGAGAAAAGCGGACCGCATGTCGGGCGTGGCAACGCCGCCGTTGCGAAACCTGCCTGAATGGGGATTACGAGTTTCCATACATATGCGATACGTGCTCACGAAGCCATTATGTTTCCGACAACTGGGAGCCGAGAAAGGAGGGAGAATCATGAAATACCTCTTTGACCTGCCGCCCCGTGACCTTGCACAGAAACCCTACGCCGTGGGATTGCCCCCGGAGGTGGATGCCTGGGCCAAGGCCAACAAGCACCGTATCGGAACCTATCGATCTTGGTGCAGGCCGCAATATTCCGTTTTTATCGGGAATGTCGATATGCTCCAGGAATTGTGCAACCTGTATGATGACTATGGGTTTATTGCCTACGGCAACACCAAGGGCGCTGCCGTTCAGCAGCTTTACAACAATCTCCAAATGCGAAAAGCCACGGTGGAAGATGCCTTGCGTTTCCTGCTGGGCTATTTGCAAGACCCGCAAGAGGCCAAGAAATACGTCGCGGCGTTTGGCGTGGATATGGCGGCGGACGGAAAGGAGGGGGAATGAAAGCCATTCTTGACGCCTGCTGCGGCTCCCGCATGTTCTGGTTTAACCGCCGCCATCCCGATGTGGTGTTCATGGACCGTCGGGAGGAAACGCACATGCTTTGCGACGGGCGAACCTTGGAAATCAAGCCGGACGTCGTCGGGGACTTCCGGGCCATGCCTTTCAGTGACGGGGCGTTTCGCCTTGTCGTGTTCGACCCTCCGCACCTGATTCACGCCGGGGAATCGTCCTGGCTGGCCAAGAAATACGGAAAACTGGATCGGAAGACATGGAGGGATGATTTGAAGGCCGGATTCCGGGAGTGTTTCCGGGTTTTGGAACCGGGCGGCGTTCTGGTGTTCAAATGGTGTGAGGATCAGGTCAGCACGGCAGAAGTGTTGAAGCTGGCCAGCCATGAACCTTTGTTCGGACACCGCCGCGGGAAGACCGTCTTCCTGGTCTTTATGAAATCTACAACCCCCAACTGACGCTTTTTTGATATGGCCGGAGACTGGATCAAAGTGGAAAAAGAACTGAACGATAAGCCGGAAGTGCGCCGCATGGCCCGCGCTCTTCATTTATCCAGGTTCGACATTGTAGGACGTCTTGTTTCCGTATGGTCCTGGGCGGACACTCACTCTTTCACAGGTTCCGGGATGGACATCTCGGAAGAAGACATTGACGACATTGCGGACCTGAACGGTTTCGCCGATGCGCTTCGCCAGGTGGGCTGGCTCAAGGGACGCGCTGCCTCCCTTGAGTTCCCCAACTTTGGACGGCACAACGGCCAATCCGCGAAACGCCGCGCAATGGAAGCAGAAAGAAAACGCCTGGAAAGAATGGGTTACGACGATAATGCGGACAAACGTCCGCACAGGAAGCGGACAACATGCGGACAACATGCGGACCAGAGAAGAGAAGAGAAGAAAGAAAACATTGTCCCTCTAACGAGGGCCAATGAAAAAGAAAAACGCGCCATTCCGTTGCCGGAGACGTCCGAAGAGGTGGAGGATTTCCTGACAGCAGAGGCCTTCAAAGGGGCTCTTCCTCTTCAACATTCCGATGTTAAACAAATTGCCTTGCTTTTCTTCAACGACCGGGAAGCTTCCGGATGGGTAGACAGGCAGGGGGTGCCGGTAGCCAATTGGCGGGCCGCTGTGAGGGCGTTCGCTTTGCGATACCTCGACAACATCCGGAAAAGAAACACTCCGGAACCACAACAAACTACTCAACAATCAAAAACTTATGGCTATTAACATTAACATGAACAATGTACATTCCGCCGCCGCCCTGTGCGACGACCAGGAAATAGCCGGGATCCTGAACCGCCTGGAAGCCTTGGTAACGGACGACCCGGAAACGGAGGAACGCGCCGCCCTGGAGGCAGCCATGAGGGAAGAACTGCAGCGCCGGGAGGACGAGTTCTGCCTTCTGTCATCTTCCGGATTCCCGCGCCGGGCCCTTCATGCCCTGGATACGTTGCCGGACGGTGAAACGCCGTGGAAAGCCGCCAGGCGTCGCGTAAGCGCGCTGGTGAAAACGCCCGGCGCGATTGTAGCGCTGCATGGCCCATGCGGCACAGGGAAAACCGTCATGGCTTCATCCATTGCCCGTGGGCTGACGCGCCTTGGAAGGTCTTGCCGGTACAGCAAGGCTTATGATTTTTGCCTTGCCCTGCGTCAGGACGAAAAAGCTCGCGAAAAGGGCGTGATGTCCCGTTTCAAGCGGCCCTACTTTCTCGTTCTTGACGAGTTCCACGAGCTGAAGCGTTCAGACTTCGCGGCCTACTCAATCGATCGGCTGGTAGATGCCCGCTTCCAGTCAGGGAAACCCACTTGCATCATATCCAACCTCCGGGCGGAAGAGGTTGAACCTGCGTTGGGTCCCGCCATTGTCAGCCGGATGCATGAAGCTGGAGGCGTCATCACCTGCGAATGGTCTTCTTTCCGGGAATTGAGAGAAGAAGCGGAACAGGGAGGATGAAGGAAAATCAGCGGGGGAGATTTTTGGTCGTCCCTCGTTCCATGATTAAATTCATCAGAAGATCCATCGACGGACTCGTTTTTCTGGACCCGCCCAACCATTGCCACACCGCCATTTCCGTCACACGCAACATTTGCGCAGCCTTTTTGACCGCAGAAGTTTTGGATCGCAAATGGTATCTGGACTGCACCCAATCAACAAATTCTTGAATAGTCATAGCTGTGCCAGGGCGGCATGCACCGCCCTGGAATCATGGTTAGAGGGCTTCAACGCGGTCGGAGTCCTGGAACCAGTTAAGGTTTTCCGGGTCTATCTCTTCACCTTTCACCTGCGTGAAAGTCATGAAGATTTCCACGGGGTTTCCGTTTTCGTCGTATCCGGGCGCGGAGTATTCCTCGGTGTATTCGTCCCCGTCTTCCGCGTCGTTGTAGCATCCGGCAAAAAGACGATTGGTTAATTCCATTTGGCGAGCAGCATAGTAGGTGTGTCCTTCAAAATCATAGCTACCGAATTCGCGTTCAAGCGCGCTCAGATTGATTTCTTCGCCGTCTTCCGTGGTGATGATTTTGTTGTCGTTCATTGTCTTGTTCTTTCTGATTTGGTTTTGGATTGTGTCTTCGTTCGGTCCCTTACCTCCCGTCAACAAGGTCAATATACTAAACAATGTTTAGTATAGCAAGAGAAAAAATGAAAAAAGAAGATTTTTTTCGTTGTCGTCCTCCATCAAAAAATGATAGGAGGAGGCGTTCTTTCTGAACGTTCAGCCCTTCGGGGCTGTGGATTAAAACGATCGCAAGATCATCCGGGCGGCAACGCCCATTTCCCTTAAAAAGGGGCGGTTTTTTTCGAAGCCGCCCCTTTTTTATTCCGGGACGGATGGAGCTTCCAGAATCCGCCATCCGGCCCCCGTGCCTCTCCCAGATTTGCGGAAACGGGAGGCGGCGCAGGTCAAGAGTTTATAAATCTTTTTGCCTTCGGTTTCGCCAAAACGGGTGACCATGTACAGCTTGAGATTGCGTGCCGTTACCTCTTCTCCTTCCGGCGACTCCACCCGCCAGACTTTGGCGTGGCAATTCGTCTCAAATTTCCCGGTCCTCGGATGCTTGCGAGGTCCCCAAACGCCACGATGACGGCAGGCCTCCAAAAACGCTGCGGACGTGATTTTCCTCCCTCGCTGGGCGCGGTTGGCGCACTCCGCAGAGCAGTATTGACGGCGCCACAGTTTTTGGGCCCGGAATACGTTCCCGCACACAGGGCATGTGAGCGTTTCCCAGGCCTCCGCATAGTGAGCCTGGAGGCAGGCCCGGGAACAGTACACGCTGTCGCGCTTGCCCGCGCGCGGAGGAACATCCTTTCCGCAGATGGGACATTGTTTCATCTCGACCAAAGTTTGGGACACACGCGCCCCGAATCAAGAACAAACAACGCGCTTGATTTGAATATCCGTTATCTCCTATGATGGAACCGCAGGAAAAAGAAACCTACCACCAAAAGAAAACCGGGGCGGCCGAGCCTCTACACAGAGGAACTGGCTGCCGAGATAGCCTCCCGCCTGGCCGACGGTGAAACCATGAAATCCATCTGCTCCGATGACCACATGCCGGAGGTCTGGACGGTCTGGAACTGGCGTGAAACAAAGCCGGAGTTTTCCAAACTCATTCAACGCGCGCGGGAAGCGCAGTCGGAAGCTATGATTGACGCCTGCCAGGAGCTGGCCGACGAAGCCGCGAAAGTCGCCCTTGACCCGGAATGCGGCTCCGCCTCCGTCGCCGCGAAGAAGCTCGCCATTGAAACCCGGCTGAAAGTCGCCGCCCGCTTCGCTCCTGATAAATTCGGAGACCGGGTCCGTCAGGACGTCGCCGGCGTTCCCGGGGCGCCGCTGGAACGGAAAATCACGCTGGACCCTGAGCAGCTCGCCCAGCTGCAGGAAGACGAGAAAACCGCGCTGGAAACCATCGCCGGCAAACTCCATCCCTAACCCGCAGGACACGGTTACCCGTCAGCTTCTTTCTGCGCCATATCCTTCGCCTCGACCCCTATCCCTGGCAGGTTGAGGCCATCAAGGCGTTGTCTCTCGGCAAGCTGACCCTGGGAGGGAAAAGCGTGGCCCTGGTCGCTCCTAACGGCTCCGGCAAGACGAGCAACTGCATCGCTCCCGCCATCCTGTACTTTCTCACCTGTTTTCCGCGGGGACAGGTCCCCGTTACGTCCTCATCGTGGATGCAGGTGGAAAAGCAGCTCTTTCCCGCGCTCCGCCGCTACATGGACAATCCTTTCTTTTCCGGCTGGACCTTCAACAAGACGGAGATCCGCACGCCGGAGGGAGGCTTTGCCGTGGGTTTCTCCACCGACAACGCGGGACGTGCGGAAGGATGGCATCCAAAAATCTCGCCCGACGTGGATCCTGTCTTTTACGTCCTGGACGAGGCCAAAACCATTCCGGACTCCATCTTCACCGCCGTTTCCCGCTGCACGCTCTTTCACGCGTTCATCACCTCGTCGCCGGGCGCCGATTCCGGCACCTTCTACGACTGCTTTCACAAAAATTCATCGCTCTACTACAAAATCCGCGTCAAATACGAGGATTGCCCGCACATTGAAATCAACGACCCGGGCAAGGCCGAACGCCTGAAGAAAGAATATGGTGAGCAGTCCTCCTTCTACCGCTCGGCCATCCTTGGTGAATTCACCGACCTTGACGGACAATCCGTCATTTCCCGCCGCGCTCTCATGGAGCTGGTCAACAACCCGCCTCCCTTCCTGGACACCGGAGAGACCTGCGGCGGCTTCGACTTTGCCGCGGGAGGCGATGAAAACGTCTTTGCGGCCGGGCAGGGCAACCGTTTTTTCATCGCCGACCACTGGTCCGACCCGGACACCGTAGGAGCGCGCGGACGTTTCCGCCGGAAGGCCGCCGAACTCGGCATCTCTGCCGACCGCATCTTTGCCGACGGCGACGGCCTAGGGCTCCCCATCATTGATGACTTCCGCGCCGAGGGCTTTCCGGTGCACTCCTACCGCGGCGGGTTTCCGGCGGATGACACACAAGCCTTTGTCAATCTGCGAGCCCAGGCATGGCGGGCCCTGGCGCGCGCCATTGAGGAAAAAGAACTCATCCTCGACATTGACGAGGACACGATTGAACAGCTGGTCGCGCCGCGGCTCCAGACGGATGCAATAGGCCGCGTCCGCATTGAAAGCAAGGAAGATATGGCAAAGCGGGGCGTTCGTTCCCCCGACCGGGCCGACGCCCTTGTGATGGCCTGGCACGCGCGCCGGAACAGCGGACTGGCGCGGACGCTGGGAGCCTGGTACGCCCGGCCCGTGTCATCAAAACGCGCTTACGGGAGATATTAGGGTTGACAACATATCAAGATATCAATATATGACGATATGTAAACAATCGCAGGGTGGTGAAACGGTATCACGCGGGGTTCCTGTCCCCGAATCGAAGGTCCAACTCCTTCCCCTGCAACCACCATTTTCTTTTCTTCCGCTGCAGGTTTAACGCCGTCAAAAATATCCTCAATGCTCCGAAGCTGGTCGCCCAACAGGAGACCAGAATCAAGGAGCTTGAAACGGAACTCACCCGGCGAGCCTTGACGGAACAGAGCAGGAAGCCTAACCAGCCCCAATGGTTTGAATATTGGGATCCGTTACAGGGAGCCGACCTGCAAACCCTGATTGACGCCAGGAACGAAGCGCGGCGTGGAGCCTTTGCCCGCCAAATGCTCATTTGGGACGAGGTCATCTACTCGGACGGCTTGCTGGGCATGCTCTATTCCCGGCTCATTGAAAGCGTTTCCATGCAGGGCTGGAAGATTGACGCCGCGGACGACAGCCCGGAAGCCCAGCGTCAGCAGAACGCGCTGGAAGAATTCTATCACTCCGTCACCGGACTTCAACAGGCCTTTGGGCAGTTGGCCTCCGCTATGTTTTACGGTTACGCCCACCTCCAATACATCGAAGATTCCTGGGGCCGCCGCTTTGAATTCATCCCGCAGCGATATTGGGTGCGGCCCGGAGAGCTGAACGAATGGCAGTTTAATCCCCAGTGCTACATCGGGGTCGACACGGGCGAGAGCGTAGAGGAAGAAACGCTCGTGGTCATGGAGCACCGGAACCCCATTCTTTTTCCGGCAACCCGCGCCTCTTTTGAGCGGAATCACGCCAAAGTTACGTGGGACAACCATATGGACCGCTACGGGAGCGCCCCGGTCATCATCACGGCGCCCAAGGACGCGAGCGCCGCCGTCATGGACGCGCTGGAACGGGCCTGTGAGGAACTCAAATCGGGAGCCTCCATTGTGCTTCCTCCCGGCTGCACCGCCGAACCGTTGAAAGCCTCCAACATCAACGAAAACTATTTCCTATCCCGAATCAACATGTCCGACAAGGACCAGGTGCGGTTTGTAATGGCCGGCACTCTGACCGTCCTGAATGAATCAGGCTCCGGCACGCTGGCCGGGGGAGCGCACACGGACAGCTGGAATTCGGTCGTCTCCGCGGTCTGCTCCAAAGTCGCCGAAGCTTTTAACGCCGCCATCAGCCCGCTAGTCCTGGGAGACGGCGAACCGCTGGCCCGCCTCCACATCACCTTTGACACCGTCCAGACGCCGCTGCAGAAGGCCGAGGAAATCGCCGCGCTTGCGGACGGAGGCGTCCGCCCCGAGAAAACCGAAATCGAAGAAAAGATCGGCATGTCCATCGAGGACACGCAGGAACCCGTTCCGGTGACGGCGTCCAACAGGGAACCGGAAAAAGCGCTCATTCCGCCCGACGCCTACGAGCAGCTTCAGCAAATGATTTACGCCGGACTCATGAAAGGATTTACCGATGATCAGCACGAAACAAATCAATGACCTGTCCCGACCCGCCAACGGCTGGTTCCACGTTGAGAAAAGCGGAGACCATGACGTTGACTACGGCGAGGGTCCCGCCGTGTTGCGCATCGACGAGCAGGCGATCCGGGACATGGTGGACGACTTCAACGCCCGCACCTTTGACGGCCCGGGCATGCTCATCGACGGCGACCACCTGAGCCACGACCTTTCCCGCGATACTCGGGCCCTCGGATGGCTCAAGAGGCTGGACACCTACCGCGACCCTTCCGGCACGCTGGAACTCTACGGGTTCATCGAATGGACGCCGCGCGGCCTGAAGATGCTGCAGGACAAGGAATACACGCAATCATCCACCGAATATGGCGAAGGCATGACTTTGACGGACGGCGTCTACCGCCCGTCGCGTCTGACCGGCTTCGCTCTGACCAACCGGCCGCGCATCAAGGGAAAGCGGCCTCTGGTCAACCGACAGACTTCCCCCGCCTCCGACGAGGCCGGGGGCGACCCCAAAAGCCCCGAAGAGGGGGAAACAACCCAGAAAACCAATATGGAAAACGACGATAGAGAATATCCGTCCAAGGAGATGGACAAGGCCCAGCGGGCCCTGTTCGTTTCCCTGCTTGACAAGCTGGGTGTCGAATTTGACGGCACCGACGATATGAGCAGGGCGATCCTCGGACGACTTGATGAACTGCTCTCGCTGGAAAAGCGCGAGAAAGACCACGTGAACGCCGAAGTGGACGACGCCGTCAGCACGTACGAAAACGCGCTGGACGAGGAAGAACGCGAGGAATTCACGGAAGAACGCCGGGAAGAGCTGAAAAACTCGCTCCGGAAAAGCCCCTCCGCGCTGGATGCCTTTATCCGCGCCCTCAACCGCCAGGCGGCCGCACAGAAGCAGGAGCAGCCGGAGCAGAAGAAGCTTCCGCAAAGGACGCCTCTGAACCGCCGCGCGACGCTGAATCCCCCTGACCCATTCCGCAAGAAGGAATCCATTGACGGATTCAACAACCGTGTGAACGAACTCATCAAGGACGGCATGAAGCGCTATGACGCCTACCAGAAGGCGACCGAAGAGGGCTTCATCGTCTCCGCCCAACGTTAATTATTCAACCTGATCAAACCCAATGCCATCACTCAACGTAACCCAGAAAAGCGCCATCGTCTATTTCAACGCCCCGGAAGGCGTTGACCTGTGCGGACAGGAAGGAACCGTCGTGGCGCTGACCGCAAATCCCGACATCCCTGAATTTGTCGGAACTCCGTTGTCCGCTATCCCCACGCAGGAGCAGCTGCTCGGCGTCGTCCTGCAGGGACAGCCCAACAAGGGGACCTGCGTCGCCGCGCTCGTCGGCATGTATGCCGGCCTCATCAAGGTGGCTCTATCCGACACGCCCGGAACCATCAACGCCGGAACGCCCGTCACCATCACGGCCAACGGGACATGGAAGGCCGCCGCCAGCGGAGAAACCGTCTATGCCCGCGTTATTCATGCCAAGTGGGAACAGGGCCTTGTGGAAATCGGATTCGTCCCGTCCTACCAGGTTGCCGCAGCCTAACTATTAACCCTAACCGACAGAAAGACCAAGAACAAGGGCTACTCCATTTTGCTCCGCCGTTCAGTTCACCGATGTCCTGACCTCCTATTCCGCGGGGTCTGGCAACACCGAAGAGAACTCCATCATCAGCCGCATCGCTCCGATCGTCCCGGTCTATGACCTGAATTTCCAGTACAAGGTCTGGGACACGGAATCGGCCTTCACCGTCCAGCCCATCCAGGTGGGACCGGGCGAACCTCCCCGCCAGACCGTCCTGCGCGGCAGAAACGAAACCGACACCCTTCAGGGCTACGGCTTGACGCTGCCCATCCCTGACGCCTTGCTGGGCGTCAACCGGGAAAAGGCGCAGGCCATCACCCTGGCGGAATACAAACTCATCGAATCCCAGTTTGTGACGTCGTACGAATACGAACGCGCCAAGCTTCTGATGAGCCAGCTTCCGGCCGCTTCCGGGATGGGTGACTGGGCCAACCAGCAGAAAAACCCGTTGGCGGATCTGGACCAGGCGATCCTGTCCATCAATGCCGCAACCGGACACATGCCGAACACGATTGTCTTCGGGATCAACGCATGGCAGCTGCTTCGCTCCAACACGCTCGCGCGTCAGGTGGTTTCCTTCAACAGCGTCGGCCTGTTCAACGAAGACCTTCTTCGCATGGCTCTGATCCGGCCCATCCGGGATATTTACATCGCCTCCATGCCGTACCGCGACGCTTCCGGCGACGCGAAGACGATCATGGAAAACGAAGTCTACGTCCTGTACAAGGAAGACTCCCCGACGCAGTTCGATGCCTCCGCCGTCAAAACCTTCGGGCTTTCCGGCAAGCTTCGCCGAGAAGTCATCACCGAATACAAGCCGACGCCGGCCTTGACGCTCGTCACCAACCGCGTCTACTCGCTGACCAAGCTGACCAACCCCGGCGCCATCGTCCGCATCGACGCGACGGACACCGGCGATTAACCCTAACGCCCGCCTCCATCATGTCCGCCTTTCCTGCCTGGTCCACGATTTCCACCGACGAAGCCGATCGGCTGCTTGGACTCAACACCGCCGAACGCGACGCCCTGGTGACCGCCGGGGAGCAGCGCAGCCTGGACTATAGGGACGTCATGATGGAGGCGGTCAACGATGTCTGCATGACCATCCGCGGGGCGCTGGCCAACAACCTCGCCCTGCGGCAATCCCTACAAAATAGCGGCATGTATGACATTCCGCAAAGCATGCGGTCCCTGGCATGGCCGCTGATTATCCGGCAGCTCTACCTGCGATACCAGCTCAACTTGACCGAGACGCGCCAGAAGGCCGCCGAATCGGCGGACGCGACGCTGGCGCTCTACGCCAAAGGGGACATGCTGCCGGAAAGCGTGGACGGCTCCGCGCCCGCGGATCCCGCCTACATGATGCCGCGCTACACGCGCCGACCCTGGTTCAACCCCATGCGAAGCACCTACCGATGATGACCGCCGCCCAAATGGAGATGATTGCCAACGACTACGCCGAACGCGCCTTCTTCGTGTCCGGGGTGGAACCCGGCGTCATCCTGTCCGATTTCGAGGACAAGGCGTCCCAGGTCGCCTCGGGGGCCTTGAGCTACGAGGAAGCGCAGCGGGCCATCCGCGAAACCCTGCGCCAGCAGGGCTACCGCCCCCCGGCGACGGGGCAGGGAGGCATTCAGGATTTGTCCTCCTGGGTCCGCATCCAGGTTGTTATGGAAACAAACGCGGCCATGGCCCACGGCTACCGGAACTGGTACAACTGGACTCAGGACGAAGACACGGCCGCCTTCAAATTTTACCGATCCCAGGGGCGGGAAGACCCGCGCTATTGGGCCGAACGCTGGAACCGTGCCCGGGCCGGGCTGGAAGAAGAAGCCACGGAAGCGGTATCATCCGGCTTCATCCGCGGAGAAACTGTCGGCTATGCACTGGCGGCCTCCGATATTTGGGTGCGTCTCTCGCGGTTCGGCACGCCTTACCCGCCCTTTGACTACCTGTCCGGCATGAACATTGCCCCCGTGGGCGCCGAAGAAGCCCGCGCGGCCGGTCTGGACGTGTCGCGCGTCCGTCCCGCTCCCGCCAGCTTCAACGCCACCTTGGAAAGCAACGCCAAAGGCGTGACGGAATCCAACAGGAACAAGATCCGCCGCATCCTGAAAGACGCCGTGCGCGTCAAGACCGGGAACGACGGCGATACCACCTTTACCTACACGGACCCGAACGGCACGCGCCCTTACACGGACGCGGAACTGGCGGAAGTCCTGTCCGGGGATTTCCCGGAAGAGATCCCCTTGCGGCAGGCCCAGGCCTTCCGCCTGGCGGCAGCCGGGGGAGCCGTGGCCGGAACGCTGGCGGCCCTCTACCAGGACCGCCTGCTGGACCGCCTGTCCTCCGAGCCGGAAGGAGTCTGGTACGCCCGGCCCGCAGACGTGGCCGCCGCGTCCTCCCGCCAGTATATCCACGTATCCCGGAAGGAAGAGGGGGAATTCACCTGGCGCCTTACCTCCGGGCACGTCAAGAAAGTGGAAGACGTTGCCGGAGCTCTCCGCGTGGAACTGCCCACCCCTTACGTTTTACCCTCCAAATGGCTGTAACCGTCCACATCGACCAGTCCGAGATTGACCGGGCGTTTGCCGACATGGAGCCGTCCGCGGCCCGGCACAAAACCGCCATCCGCAAGGCCGGCGTCGCCCTGAGCCTGCTTATCCAGGAAACCCTGCGCCAGCAGGGCAAGGACTACTACGACGGCGCGGCGGACGCCACGACCATGGAAGAAACCGCCGAGGGCGTCAGCGTCTCCATCGCCTGGCGCGGCATCGGTCTTCACTGGATCGGCACGCAGGGTTATCTGGGCGGGCCGCTTCGCCCCACGGGGCGCACCTCGGAAATCACCGGGAACCCGATCCGGAACCTGGCTATCCCCACCATCAACGCCCCCCGCGGCCATGGCGGGGCCCGGAGCATTTACAGCGCCGGCTTCCGCAAAGAGGACTTGCAATTCATCCCCTCCAAGAACGGAGGACGCAACGGCAATGTGACCGGCGTCCTCATCCTCAAGACGGCGCAATCAGCCACCGGAAAGAAAGCGGCCCGCAAACTGTTCCGCCAGGGAGCCAGAACGGGCGACGTGCTCTACGTGCTGTGCCGCGAAGTCACGATCCCGCCCACGCCGGGAATTCTCCCGACGATGGACCGGATGGCGCAGCGCGCCGCGGAAACCTACCTTGCCAACATCGGAAACGAACCATGATCCCCTCCATCGACCAGACCATGTGCCGGCGCATCATTGAGCGCCTGAAGAACCTGGGAGCGCTGAACTGTCACATCTTCGAACGGCCCTTCGACCCACAGTACGCCGCCAATGACATCATCATGTCGGCGATGGGCAACAACGGCGTCGTTTTGGTGTGCCCCGGGGACGCGGCAGAATACCAGGACGGGCACGGACAAACGGAAGCGCCGACGATGTGGCGTCAGTATTTCATCATCGCCTCCATTTATCACAACGCATCCCTGTTCCCGGCGGCATGCCTGACGCCTGATTATTATCTTCGGGCGGTGGGGGACGTGATTGAAGAAGCCCTGTGGGACTGGAATCCTCTTCCCTTTTCCGCACCGGCGATGATGAAACCCAAAATCAAAGGCCGTTTTTCCTCCTCCGCCATCATTGACGGCGAGAAGAGGCAAATGAACGTTTTGACCGTGGATTACCGTGTCCCGGTTAATATTAACATGAGAAACCATCCGCAATTCAATGAACACATCAACAACTGACAAGAAGGCCGTGCGGAAGAGCGCCCCGAAGCCGGACGAATCTTCCGAAACCGCCGGCAAAACGCCGTCCGCACCGGACGAAAAGAAGAAAACAACTGACAAGAAGGCCGTGCGGGTCATTCGCACTCGCACCGAACTGGACGGAGGGCTGGTTCTCAGCCTCTCCATGAAAACCGACACCCCGGAACTTCCCGCGCCCGTCGCGGAAGCTCTGTCCACCCTCAACCTCGTTGACATCAAATGAGCAAAGCAACTGCATCAAACACCGAACCGGAGAAGAAGACGGAGCAGGCCGCCGTCATCGACACGAACATTCTCATTCTCGCCAAAGAAGTGAGGATAGGGCGCTCAACCTTCTTGAAAGGGGCGCGCATCCGTGCTACAAAAGAACTCGCTGATAAACTGGAAGCCGACGGCAAGGCATCCATCATCTACTAACCATTTCAAGCACCAGGGCAACTACATACGAACCCACATTCACGAACCGCAACGTCACGCCGCAGATTACCGGCGTGCTGGCGATTTTCCTCCCCGACGGCATCAAAGTGACCGAAGACGAGGGAGCTTCCTACGTCACCGGACCGGACCAGTTTCCGACGCCTCCCACGGCTCCGCCCGCCGATCCGACAGCCGGGCCTGAACAGCCCTGGGTGAGTTTCGGGCTTTTGGGGGCTTTCCAATCCGTTGCCACCCAGGTCGAAGGGGAAGTAACGCGCTTTTACGGCGGCGCGCTGGGATATCGCCAGCAGCGCAAGAACACGACGACCGGAAAGCGGATGACCTTCACCACGCCGGACATGTCTCCCGAATGGTTCCAGCTGTCTTTCGCCCTGGGAGCGACTCCCGCTAATGGCGAGGAATCGACCACCGTCGGACATGGCGGCGACAACAAGATCGAAGGGTATCTTCATTTCTGGTACCAAAACGACGTCGGCACGATCTATCTGGTCGGAACGGCGCATGGCGCCTTGCGCCTGCTGCAGGACCCTGAGCACACCACGGCGATTGCTTCACCACAGTTCGAGTTCGAAATGGATTACCGCGGCAAGTACCAGTTCACGCCCTCCAATGTGCAGGACGTGACGCCGACTCCGGGTTCCTGACGCGTTTCACCAGGGGGCGCGCTGCGCCCCCGCATCCTCTTTTTTCCCAGGCAGCAGGCAGGCAAATACGATATCCGGACCGTCACGGGGCTGAACCAGTCGCTGGTCGTCCGTGTGGTAGATTTTCAGGGGGATCCCGTCGATATGAGCGGCGTCACCCTCCGCGGCGCTGTCCGTCTCAAGACAGGCGTCGCCGAGTTCGGCTTTTCCCGCGACGATGAGGGTAACGGCGTGCTTTCCTGGGCTTCGGTGCCTGCGGGCAGGTGGTCCTACGACGTCTTCATGGACGACGGAAACGAGGAAAGACCGCTGCTCTACGGATGCTTTGTTTCTGCGGGTCGTGTAACGCCTGACTTGCCGGACGAACAGCAGGCCGTGGCGGGCGCGGTCGTCGTGCAGCTGCCGGAAGGAAGCGGCTGCGTGCAGGTCATGCTTGACAACGCGTCCAGCGCCGCCTGGTACGCGGAGCAGGCCAAAAAGTACGCCGAGAATTTTAATCTGTCCGTGGGTCAGGTCACCACCGGGGAACCGGGGACGCCCGCCAACGCGGAAGCCGTCAAGGGGTCCGAAGTGGGATCCTATCTGCTCAATTTCACGATTCCCCGCGGGGATGTTGGTCCTCAGGGACCGTCAGGCCCGCAGGGTGAACGTGGAGAAACCGGCCCCGAAGGGCCGCAAGGTCCACGCGGCGAAACCGGGGAACGCGGGCCGCAGGGCGAAACCGGGGAGCAGGGACCGAAGGGAGATACAGGACCGGCGGGGCCTCAAGGCCCGGAGGGCCCCCAGGGCCCGGAAGGTCCGGCAGGACCCCAGGGACTACAAGGGGAAAAGGGAGAGCCCGGGACGCTGACGTCCAACGTCGGCGACGTCAACATCGGGGGAGCCCTGACCGCTGAATCGGCTACTATCAACGGGCCTCTGGTCGTCAACAACCCGGACGGAAGCGGAAGCGCCGGGACCCTGAACCAGATTTACGGAATCACCCGGTTTTATCAGTCCGTTGATCTCCAATCGGGCGGCTGGCTGCGAGGGACATTCATGGTAGAATCCGGCATCCTGAATATTTCCCAGGGCGCCAGCTTCAACTGCGCGGGGGCGTCCACGTTTTCAAGCACCGTCAACGCCAATGGCGGGATCAACATCCCGCTTGCCGTGGGGGCACCGACAGCCACGGGGGTGGTTAATCGCCTGTACGCGGCGGGCATGGCCGGAGTGACAGACATTTTTTCCCTCCATTTTTACCTTAATACGGGCAGTATTACAGCCACCGGGACGGCGCAAACTTCTGTTCTTGTCGCTGGGCTGTACGCGCGGGTGAGCGTTCCTGCGAATACGCACAGCACGATTGTTCATTACTTTGAAGGTCCTAAAGGCCAGTGGAATTATTCCAGTTTCGCAGGTTTTGCCGTCCCCTGGCAATTAACGTCCGCGGGAAAATTGACCGTGGGCATTGGGCGGGGGTCAAGGACGGTGCGGAAAGATTTAACGCTGGATTCTTACAGCATCATTCCCGGTAATGAACTGGCCTATAATACCGGCGAAATTCTGGATATTACGTTTGACAATGAGCGCGATGCGGCGCGCGGCGGGTATGTCGTCCGCGTACGGGAAATATACGCAGCCGAGACCGCGCGGAAGTGGATGGTAAAGACCACAACCAGCTTTATCCCGGCGACGCAAAACGAGCCAATTCCCTATATTGTCAATAAAGTCATTTATCATCAATATGCCCCCCGATCGTACAATGCCGGGGATTATGGGGACGCCTATGGCTCATTGTATTTGCTGACAGGCGGGGGAAGCAGTCAGCAACTTTGGAAGATTGCCGCGGTGCGCGGCGTGACCAACTTTGAAACGGGCACGGGATTTTCCACGATTGTAACAGACATTCCGGGAATTTCCGGTGGATCTGTCAGCGTGTTTGTTGGGGCGGCGGAGCGCACCAACTACCAGCCCGGCAACGTCAATCCGGTTTATTACGCTCTGGAAGCTTTGGCTGTCAATGCTGTTAAAACCGAAGAAACAGCTGATTTTGAAGATATTAACGTACCTATAGAATGAACAACGCAGAAATACAGATTCAGTTCCCCCGGCCCGGCAACTGGCAGGAATTCACTCTGACGCCCATTTATCAGGACAAGGGCGGATATAGACCTCCGGCGCGCTATACGCAGGACGAGATACCAGCGGACCATGCCCCGGCAATGGCCGCCGTAGTTGCCGCGCTGGTGGGCATGGGTGAGGACTGGCAGGCGGTGCAGGTGTGGGCACGGCTGAAAGAGTTTTACGCTCCGGAGGAGGATGACCCGATGCGGACGGAGGAAGCCGTGGAACTGACCGTTGAGGCCGTCAATCCGCAGGGCGGGCGGAGGGTGTTCACTTCCCGTGATTACCCGGAGTTCATTGTTACCGACCCTGCCGCCGTGGATTTTTTCAAATACTTCACAAAACAAAACCATGAGTAAATTAAGTGACGAGCAAAAGCAGGCCGCCCTTGAGGCGGGGAAGCAGGGCATGAAAGATGCCTACGAAAAAAGCAAAACTAAAACCGGCCTGAAGTGGTGGGAACGCCTTTTGTGGGTAGTCCTAGCAGGTGCTGCCTATGCGGCTTCCGCTCTGCTGGGTGGCTGCGGTCATTCCGTGGACGTGACGCCGGAAAAGACGGTGGTATGCAAGGACGGATCCTGCCTGGTGCTGGAACCGGGACATATCTCCTACAGTCAGGCCCAGCCTGTTACGGATGTTCCGCCCGTCGTGCAGGTCATCCCCTCCAAGAAATAAGGCCATGTGCAAACTCTCTGAAGTGCCGGCTCATTTCCTGGATTTTGCGAAAACGTCGCCCCTCGTGGCCTGCGTCATGCTGTCGCTGGTCACGTGTGGTGCTGCCTGCTGGTACATCGGGGAGGTGATGGGACACCATAATGACAGGATTCTTGACTTGATGTCCATGCAGACGCAGGCGCAGGTCGAGACGGCCAAGGCGATTCAACTGCTTGCCGTCCGAATCGAAAACATAGAAAAGAAACTGGAAAAGTGAATAAGCTGCTGAATCCTTCCGTTCTTTTGCCGCTGATGGGGTGCGTGATGGCCGGCGTTTTTGCCGCTTGCGGAGACACGGCGGCGGGCATTGCCGCGTTCTGCTTCCCCATTGCTAGCCTTGTGTTCCTCCGATGTGCGGAACGCTGACCAACTGTAAAGTTTTTCTTACAAGTTCCCTTTATCTCATAGCCAATAGTTTATAACTTAATTAACCATGCCGGAACGATACCTTTATTTACTCGTCATTGAAACTCCCGGACGCAAGCAGGAGATGCACATGCTGCACAGCAGGAAGCAGCGTACAGCCTACAAAGCCCAACACGCGGAATGGCATCTCAACAGCACCTACGTGGAGTATGACTTGCCGGAACATCTTATTAACCAATACCTGAACAAATGAATATCGCTTTAGACATCGGACACGCCAAAGGAACCGGAGCTCGTGGAAACGGGCTGGAAGAGCACGACGTGGCATGTGTGATAGCACGCCATCTTTTTGCGCAGTTGAAGGATATGGGACATACCGTCCATGTTCTTGACTTTCCGGACAAAGGCAATACGGAAGACCTGAACGCCACCATCAAGGTTGCCAATGCGGACGGATACGACTTCGGAATTTCATTGCATTGCGATTCGGCCGACAATCCCCAGGCTCGTGGCGCTCATGTATGCTTTTATCCTGGGTCTGTTCAGGGAAGCCGTCTGGCCGCCTGTATTGCCGAACCTCTTTCCCGGTTGCTGCCCGGACGGGCCAACACCGTGCAGTCGCGCCCGGGCCTCGCCGTCCTGAAAAAGACCCGCTGCCCGTGGGTGCTGTGCGAATGCGGCTTCATCACCAATCCTGAAAACGCCTCTATTTTGAAGGACCATCCCGGCCGCATTGCCGAAGCCATTGCGGAAGGGGTGAAGGACTATATCAACCAGTAACCGCCCATGACTTACCAGGCCCCCTACGCGGCGCGCTACGTTTCCGCCGCCGGCAACCAGATACTGCTGCTCAACCTCTGGGACGATACGCCGGAGCCTCCCCGCTTCGGCGGATCCATGGAGGCATTTGAAACTTCGCTGGTAGACGGTCCCCGAGCGTTCGCGCAGGGGCTGGGAAGCGCCGTGGAGCAGCGCACCATCGCGTTTTACCGCTGGTTCACGGATTATCAGGATATGGCCTCCTGGCAGGAGAACCTGGCGTTGTGGCTGTCCAGCAACCAGAACGGGTATCTGTACCTGCAATTCGCCGACCAGCCTCAATGGCGTTTTGCCGCCGTCATCACCGGCTACCAGTTTGAGACGGAGAACTTTGTTCCTCCGCCGTCTCCCGAAGACGGCTATCTGTGCCTGCTGGTCACGCTGACCATGACGGTCACCGACCGGACCCCGGACAATTCCAACTGGATATTCAGCGTGACGCCCTCTTCTTTCGACGTACCCGTCAAGGGAGGCGAATACACCATTAATGTGGAATCGTCGTTCAGCCCTGGACCGGTAGGGCAGGGGTGGCAGATTGCCGACGTTTCCGAAGGATTAACCGTTTCCGATATCGTCAACGGCAACAACGGGACATTCAAGGTTATCGTCGCGGCCAATGAAGGAGACCAGGACAGGACCATGTCGCTCCAGGTCATTCAGGACGGAACAGGACAGGCTGTTGAGGTTGAATTTCGTCAGCTTCAACCCTCTTACTCATTCAGCCTTGCTCCAACCCAGGTACAGGTTCCCGTTATTGGCGGAAGCTACCAGGTCCAGGTGACTTCCTATTATGACCCGGGGGAAGTCAGCGTTGACTGGACGCCCAATTCTCCCAGCTCTTCCGTTGTCATCTCCGATATCACGAACGGAAATAACGGGTCCTTCACGTTAACCGCGGCCCCCAATGAAGGAGCGGCCGGCTCCGTCGTCGTTTCCGCGACACAGGCGGATTCCGGGTTAAAACAGAAAATCCGCGTATTGAGGGCAGGACTGGTCACCCGAAATCATCAGCTTCCCCCGCCCGGAGGGGAATACTCGGATAATCCGATGAGTTATTCCTCATGGAGGTTTATTCCCTCGGACGTTTATCCGGACTTCCCGGAAGGCAACCCCGAAGGAAAGGGACTGACGCTGCAGGAAATCATCACGACGAAACCCACCAGCGCCAATTCCGGCACGTTAACGCTTTACCGGGTGGAAAACGGGTCTGCCTCTCTTCTGGCGACCAGCAGCGAGGCGGTTTTCACCGGAGAGGGCGGAAACGCGAAATGGACGTTTTCTCCCGGCGTGGAAATCCGTTCGGACTGGCAGCTGGTCGTGGAAAACCAGAACGGCATTTATGAGCAGCATGCCATGCTGGCCAATCCGCAGGCGTTTGACGGCCTCGGAAATGCCATCTACCCCATGCCGGCGGACGCTCCCGGGCGCACGTTCGGATTATCCCTCGTCATCCGCTACACTTCCACCGAATACCCATCTTAACAGAATAATCCATCATGAACGAACAACAACAAAACGGAATAGAACGGCTTTTCATTGAATTCGCCGAAGAGTGCGGCAAGAACCCGAACCTGAACCAGGCGGCGCAGGAATTGAAGGAAAGCGTCTTTGCTGCCTCTCAAGCCGCCGGCGTTGATCCCTCCCATGCCTTCGGCGTCATCATCCGGGATATGATGCTCCTGGAATCCTTGCAGAAACGCGTGGAAGAATCCCGCAACGCCCTCACCGCCGGGAAACTGCCCGCTTTCGTCATCGAAGAAGCCCGCCCTCAACGATAACCCTCCACATCTACCACCATGGCCACCAAGAAAGAAATCGAAATCACCCTTAAATCATCCTTTGACTCGAAGGGCGTGGAAGAGGCCCGCAAGCAAATTGAATCCCTTAGGAACGCCGGGAAGCCATCTTCGGGGCAAAATACCAATACCAATGCCGATGACCAGTCCAAGGCGTTGGAAAAAGAAGCCCAGGCGGAAGAACGGAGGCAGAAGAAAGCCCAGGAATCCGCGGACGCCATCGAACAATCCAGACGAAGGGAAAAAGCGGCCTTAAATGAACTTGTGTCTGAATTGGAAAAATATCAGGCAGCCCTGAAAAAGGCGACGCAGCAGGAAAATCACCCCGACCGTCTAAAAGCCCTGAAGAATATTCAGGAACTGGAGAAAAGAATTTCCGCATTGACCAGGGCGCAGGAACGGGAAGCGCAGGCGGCGGAAAAAGCAGCGCGAGCGGAAGCGCAGGCGGCGGAAAAAAGCCGAGCTCTCAACCAGTCCGCTCAACAACTTGATAAGGGGAGCCAGCAGGCAACCAGGAGCGTGAAGAACATGGGGCAGGGGGCCTTGCAGGCTGCCTACTTCTTCGATGA
>ERZ836939.1554-NODE-1554-length-25899-cov-7.523719_pt1 | contig 25899 bp, 18 predicted proteins | sample MGYA00519912_ERZ836939 | MGnify/ENA primary metagenome ERZ836939 (study PRJEB31850, sample SAMEA3708810) | human gut metagenome | biome: human gut; feature: human-associated habitat; material: faeces | place: China | collected 2014 ...
CGCCGCCCCCGCCAGGCAGTGTTCAGAAGGGACCGTAACCGATCTGGTTTGCAATAATGATCAGGAGGAACCCCGCGGTAATCAGACACGCGTAAATTTTCCAAGCGAACTTGAACCAGTGGCCGTAGTCCATACCGCACAGAGAGAGCTGAAGCAGGGAAGCGGTGGGCCAGAAGGTGTTGGTGAAGCCGTCGCCGTATTGGTACGCCAGCACCATGACCTGCTGATTGATCCCAAGCACCTGACCCAGAGGCTGGAGGATGGGCATCATGACCACGGCCTTGCCGGAGCCGGAGGAGACGAAGAAGTTGAACAGAGTGACAAAGGCGTAAATGATGAGCAGGGTGATCACCGGGCTCTTGCCCTCCAGCAGGCCGGACACGGCGTGGATGATGGTGTCGGTGATGTTGCCCTCGGTAAGCAGGACGGACACCGCCCGGCTCAGGCCGATTACCATGGTGGGCGCCACCACGCCGGCCATGCCCTTGCCGAACTCGGAGCAGGCCTCGGAAACGCTCATGCGGGAGAGAACCACAGCCACAATAGCCACGGGCATGTAGACCGCGGTGATCTCCGGCAACCCCCATTTCCACCGGAGGGAACCCACCACAGAGAGGACAATGGCGGCCAGGAACACCACAATGATAGCCACCCGGCGGCCGTGGAAGTCCAATCCTTCCTCAAACTGCATGGGCGCCGTCTGCTCCTGGAGATAATTCTCTCCCATCACGCTGTACTTGGGGTTTTTCTTGATTTTAATGCAATAGCGGGTCAGGAAGAATACGGCGATGGCATAGAAAACCACCAGTCCAACCGCCCGCAGGGCGATGCCGGAGTACATGGGCAGGCCCACCAGTGTCTGGGCCACGCCGGTGGTGTAGGGGTTGACCATACCGCAGGTAAAGCCTACGGCGGTGGAGAGCATGATGATGGCGGTGCCCACCATCTTGTCATAGCCCAGGGTGATGAACAGAGAGATGATAATGGGATAGAAGGGATAGAGGGCATCCAGGTAACCGATGACGCCCATGCCGGTGAAGATCGTGAAGAACAGAAGTACCATTACCAGACCCCGGCCCTTGGCCCGCTTGATGAGGGCCTGAATACCGGCGGAGAAGGCACCGGTCTTCTGGATGATCTGGATGGCACCGCTGATGAGCAGCACGGCTCCGATCACATTGGCGCTCTCCACAAAGCCCTGGTGAAGAGAGGTAAAAAAGCTCAGGAAGGAAACCGGGGTCTGCTCCACATAGGTAAAGCTGTTCGGATCCACATTTCCGTCCACCCTGGCGTATGTTCCGGCGGGGATCACATAAGTCATGATGGTTACCAGCAGCATCAGGATCAGAATGACGGCGTACACATGGGGCATGCTGAAGCCTTTTTTCTTTTTTAGTGTATTACCCATAGTGGTGATACCTCCTCACTGTGTCTGCCCCGGCCCGCACACGCTCTCGCCGGGGGCGGGGTGTCACTGGCCCGCATGCCTGGTCAGCCAGCCCACGGCGGAGTTGACCAGGATGGCGGTCCCCAGCGCAAAGGCACTTTCGTCCAGCACCATGTTGGGATTGTGCAGAGGATAGCCCTCCGGCGAGCCGGCCCCCATGAAGGCGTAGAAGCCGGGTACCAGCCGGGTCACATGTCCGAAGTCTTCGGCGCCCTTCATCGGCGGGACGGGCCTGACGTTCTCCGCCCCCAGGATCTCCGCAGCGAAGGGGACAATCTCCTCAGAGAAGGCGGCGTCGCACACCGTACTGGGGGTTTTGAGCACCCGGGTGGTATAGGTGCCGTGCCAGGCGCTGACATAGTGGTCCAGGATCTCGGGGATACGCACAAGCAGGTGGTCGTAGGCTTCCGGGCTGAGAGTACGGAAGGACACCATGATCTCCGCCGTATCCGGGATGATGTTGGAGGCCCGGCCGCCGTTGAGCGCGCCCACGGTCATGGTGGCGAAGGCCTCTGGGTCCACCTCCCGGGGAATGAGCATGTTCAGGGCCGAGCATACCTGGGTGGCGATGTTCACCGGATCCACGGTTTTCTGCGGCTCGGAGGAGTGGCCTCCCTTACCCTGGATACTGATAATGAAGGTGGCCATTGCCCCAGAGGCCACGCCGGGGGAGTAGTTCAGCTTGCCCACCTCCACCTGGGAGCCCACGTGGAGGGCCATGGCAGCGTCTACCCGCGGGTTCTCCAGCAGGCCGTCCTCCACCATGGTGCGGGAGCCGTAGCCCATCTCCTCGCCCGGCTGGAACATGAGTTTCACGGTGCCGGGCAGCTCGTCCTCCATCTCCTTGAGGATGCGGGCCGCCCCCAGCAGCATGGCCGCGTGGGCGTCGTGCCCACACATGTGAGCCGTGTCCCCCTTGGCCGCGAAGTCCAGGCCGGTGGTCTCCTCCATGGGCAGGCCGTCCATATCCGCCCGGAGCAGGATGCACGGTCCGCCCTTCCCGATGACTGCCACCACGCCGGTGGAAGTGGGGGCGTCGGGGTACCCGGCAAACACCATCTTCTCCCGGTCCTCCTGGGAGTGGACGCCGCAGTCCCGGTGCGCAATCCCCATCTCGGTCAGGCGCTCCTTGATGTAGGCCGCGGTCCTGGGCGTATAGACACCCACCTCGGGCATCTGGTGGAGGCAACGCCGGTCGGCGATGATCTCCTGCTCAATGGCCCTGGCCTTCTCCAGTATTTTGTTCATCCTTAAACACTCCTTTTTCTGCCCGCCCGGGGTTCAGGCCCGAAAGACCGTTCTGCCGTTCAGCACGGTCTCCAGCACCTTTGCCTCGGGGAACGTATCCGGTTCAATCGCAAACAGATCCCGGTCCAGCACCACAAGGTCGGCCTGCTTGCCCAGCTCCAGGGTGCCGCGGACGGCCTCATCCCGGCTGGCCCAGGCGGCATCGGAGGTGAACAGGCGCACCGCCTGCTCCACGGTGAGGGCCTGCTCGGGCAGATAGACCCTGGTGCCCGCCCGGTTCTGCCGGGTGACGGCGGCGCGCAGGTTGTCCAACACGTTGAAGGGCTCCACCGGGCAGTCGGAGCCGCCGCTGACCCGGATGCCCAGATCCTCCATGGCCTTCCAGTTGTAGCACTCCTTCGCGTGGGCCTCCCCCACCCGCTCGGCGATGATGTTCATGTCGGCGTCAATGAAGATGGGTTGGATGTACGCTTGGAGGCCCAGGGCCTTCATCCGCTCCAGCAGGGCGGGTGTGGTAGTCTGGGCGTGGACGATGCCGTGGCGGTGATCCGGCCAGGGCTCTTCCCGCTCCACCCACTCGATGGCGTCGCACACCTTGCGGAAGGCCAGGTCGCCGATGGCATGCACCGCCACGTCCATATGGGCGGTATGGGCCGCGCGAATCCGGCTGCACAGCTCTTCCTCGGTGTAGATAGGGATGCCGTGGTTGTCCGGCTCGTCCAGGTAGCCGTCAATCATCTCCGCCGACTTGGCTCCCAGGGAGCCGTCCTGGAGCAGCTTGCGGGGGCCGGTGCGGAAGAGGCTCTCCCGGTCGGCCGGATCGCTGCGCACCGCCTGGAGCCGCTCAAAGTCCTCGGGCTCCACCAGGCACTGCTCGTAGACCCGCACCGTCAGTTCTCCGTCCGCCTCCATCTCCCGGAAGATGCCGATCAATCGGATAGGGTCCACTCCGGCAATGGCCTTCAGATCGTCGGAATTGACACAGGTAATGCCCGCCGCGTTCAGATCCCGCTGGCCCAGCCGGATCAGCTCCTTTACATAGGCGTCATCCGCCTGGGGGAGCACCTTCATATACAGGCGGGCGGCATCCTCCCGCAGAATGCCGTTGGAAAAGTCCACCAGGGCCAGCACCTCGGGCGCCACATCCTCCAGCGCGCGGATGCGCTCCAGCATTACGGAGTTGCAGGCCCCTATGTGCAGGCAGGTCCGCAGCATACACACCGGGATATCGGTGGAGATGCGGTCCAAATCCTCCCGCGTCACCAGGCGCCCCTCCGCCATGGTCTCCTGATTCCAGCCCATGCCGATCAGGTAGGATGGGTGGTCCCGCTCAATCCGGGCCCGCCCCCGTTCTATAATCTCCCCGATGGACGCCACGCCAAACAGGGAGAGGTTTTTCTGAATCATGGCGTAGTGGAGCAGGTGCATGTGGGAATCGGTGAAGCCGGGCAGCACCATGGCACCCTGTAAATCCCTCGTCTCATCCCACGCCTGCGCCAGAGCCTCCTGAACGCTCCCCAAAAAGGTCAGTCTGCCGTCCTCCGCGCCCACCGCCTCATAGCGGCGCATGGCGCCGTCCATCGAGGCAACCGTTCCGTTGTACCAAAGTCTCCGCATATCAGCCTTCCTTTCCGCCTGCGGCAAGTTTCGTGCACTTAACTTTGCAAACGGGATGCCAGCTCACCCTAATGCCCAAAAAAGGACCCGAGGGCCGGTATTATAGGACATACCTCCGGCTCTCGGGCCCTTTTTCAGGGGGAAAATATTTTGCGGCGCAAAATTTTTTACAGGTCAAATTTTTTCAGCTTGTACTTCAAATTCTGCCGGGACAGGCCCAGCAGGCGGGCTGCCTGGGAGATAGAGCCGGCCTGCTGCATAGCCCGGCTGAGCAGCTCCCGCTCGTAGGAGTCCAGCGCCCGGGTGAGGGAAAAGCTCTCCTCCAGGCGCAGGGCCTCCGGCAGCTCCGGCGGCCGGTTCAGGCCGCCCAGCCGCCCGGCCAGGATCTCCTCCATGTCCTCCACGGTGAGGCGCTCCCCCCGGGCGACGGCCACCGCCCCCTCGATGGCGTTTTTCAGCTCCCGCACATTGCCCGGCCACGCATAGCCCCGGAGCAGCCGGAGGGCCCGCTCGCTCAGCCCCCGCACCCTCCGGTGCAGCTTCCGGTTATAGTGCTCGATAAAGTAGTCCGCAAGCGGGCCGATGTCGCACAGCCGCTCCCGCAGGGGCGGGAGCGTCAGGCGAATCACCCCCAGGCGGTAGTACAGATCCTCCCGCAGGCGCCCCTCCCGGATGAGCTTCTGAGGCTTCTCGTTTACCGCCGCCACGATCCGCACGTCGAAGGGGATGTCCCGGCTGCCCCCCAGACGGCGCACTTTCTTCTCCTCCAGCACCTTGAGCAGCTTGGCCTGGAGGGCCGGGTCCATGGAGTTGATCTCGTCCAGGAACAGGGTGCCGCCGTCCGCCTCCTCCAGCAGCCCCTTGCGGGTGAGGGCGCCGGTGTAGCTTCCCTTTTCCGTGCCAAAAAACAGGCTCTCCAGCAGGGTGGCCGGGATGGCCGCACAGTTTTGAGAGACAAAAGGTCCCGCCCGGCCGCCCTCGCTGTGGAGCGACTCGGCCACCAGCTCCTTGCCCGTTCCCGTCTCACCATAGATGAGCACCGACGAGTCCAGCCCGGCCACGTCCCGGATGCGGCTCTTGAGGGCCAACATGGCCGGGTCTTCCGTGAGCATCCGGTCCAGGGTGGACAGGCCGCCGCCCTCCCCGCCACGGATCACCCGCTGGTCAATGGTGTGGTACTTGGACGAGTCCACCACGCACTCCACCCGGCCGTCCACCACGATGGGGATGGTGGTGGACTCCAGCAGCACCCGCTCCCCCCGGTGGTTGTTGATGTCCTGGAGAACGTTGTAGCTGGCCCGGCCCGTCCGCAGGGCGGTAAGGATGGTGCTGCTCTCCCCGTCCAGCTCCGGATAGAGCTCCAGAATGTGCCGCCCCACCGTGTCCTGGGAGCACCAGTAGCTGTTCAGCGGAATCCGGTGGTATTCGATGATCCCCTCCCGGTTGACCACCAGAATTCCGTCTGTATCCTCGCAGAGGCGGAGTACCTCGCCAATCTGATCCAGAAACCGCTCCAGCATGCCTGCTCTCCCCTTCTGTTCATGAGAATATAAAAAAAATCTGGATTCCTCCAGATTCGACGGATAAAACAATTGACTTTTGTTCCCTTTTCATGGTATACTGAAATGCTCTTATCTTCCAATCCAGTTTTCCCGATTTTTTCCCAGCTTGGACACAGTTTAGCATGCGGGGCGGGAAAGCGCAAGAGGATTTGTTTCTTTTTTGTCCACACAGCCGAGCGTGTACTTCCTTCTTCCCCGCCGCGCTTTGTCGGGTTTGACGGAAGACAGCCGATGGAAACCGGAGAGCGCTGCCGCCCAACGCTCCCCAAACAAAGAAAACGAGGTGTTTTTTCTACGATGGTCAAGGACGTCTACTACGGCAAGACCCTCCGCAAGAGCTTTGCCCGCCATGAAGAAATCCTGGACATGCCCAACCTCCTGGAGGTGCAGAAGAACTCCTATCAGTGGTTCCTGGACACGGGACTGCGGGAGGTCTTCAAGGATGTGGCCTCGATCACCGACTACGCGGGCAACCTGGAGCTCTCCTTCATCGACTACTCCATGGATGAGCCCCCCAAGTACAGCGTGGAGGAGTGCAAGGCCCGGGACGCCACGTACGCCGCGCCCATCAAGGTGCGGGTGCGCCTGCGCAACAAGGAGACCGAGGAGATCAAGGAGCAGGAGATCTTCATGGGCGACTTCCCCCTGATGACCAAGGCCGGCACCTTCGTCATCAACGGCGCCGAGCGCGTCATCGTCTCCCAGATCGTCCGCTCCCCCGGCATCTATTACTCCCACACCGAGGACAAGGCCGGCGGCATCACCTACGCCACCACCGTCATCCCCTACCGGGGCGCCTGGCTGGAGTATGAGACCGACCTGAACGACGCCTTCTACGTGCGCATCGACAAGAACCGCAAGCTGCCCATCACCTGCCTGATCCGTGCGGTGGGCCCCAAGACCGACCCCGAGATCCTCGAGCTGTTCGGCGAGGATCCCCGCATCGTTGCCACCCTGGAGAAGGACGCCTGCAAAACCTATGAGGACGCGCTGCTGGAGATCTACCGCAAGCTGCGCCCCGGCGAGCCCCCCACGGTGGACTCCGCCGAGAGCCTGCTCAACGCCCTGTTCTTCGACCCCCGGCGCTACGACCTGTCCGCCGTGGGCCGCTACAAGTTCAACAAGAAGCTGTCGATCTGGACCCGCCTGGTGAATCAGACCCTGGCCGCCCCCGTGGCCGACCCCATGACCGGCGAGATCATCGCCGAGCCCGGCGAGGTGCTCACCCGTGAGCGGGCCCACGAGCTGGACGACAAGGGCGTCAACGAGGTTGTACTGGAGCTCGACGGCGTGCAGATCAAAGTATTCTCCAATCACATGGTGGATATGTCCAAGTTCGTGGACTTTGATCCGGAGGAGTGCGGCGTCAGTGAGAAGGTACGCTTCACCGTGCTCCAGGAGCTGCTCCAGAATTACACCGGCGAGGAGCTCAAGGAGGCCGTGAAGGAGCGCATCGACGACCTCATTCCCAAGCACATCATCGTGGACGACATCATGGCGTCCATCAACTACCTCAACTGCCTGGCCCACGGGGTGGGCTCCGCCGACGACATCGACCACCTGGGCAACCGCCGCCTGCGCTGCGTGGGCGAGCTGCTCCAGAACCAGTTCCGCATCGGCTTCTCCCGCATGGAGCGGGTGATCCGGGAGCGCATGACCATCCAGGATCTGGACATCGTCACCCCCCAGAGCCTCATCAACATCCGCCCCGTCACCGCCTCCATCAAGGAGTTCTTCGGCTCCTCCCCCCTGAGCCAGTTCATGGACCAGACCAACCCTCTGGCCGAGCTGACCCACAAGCGCCGTATGTCCGCCCTGGGCCCCGGCGGCCTGTCCCGTGACCGCGCCTCCTTCGACGTGCGCGACGTCCACTACTCCCACTACGGCCGCCTCTGCCCCATCGAGACTCCCGAAGGTCCCAACATCGGCCTGATCTCCTATCTGGCCTCCTATGCCCGCATCAACCGCTACGGCTTCATCGAGGCCCCCTACCGCAAGGTGGATAAAGCCACCGGCCACGTCACCGACCAGGTGGACTATATGACCGCCGACGTGGAGGACCAGTACACCATCGCCCAGGCCACCGAGCCGCTGGACGAGAACGGCTGCCTGGTACACGACCGTATCACCTGCCGCCACCGCAACGAGATCATCGACGTGGACCGGGATCAGGTGGACTATATGGACATCTCCCCCAAGATGATGTTCTCCATCGCCACCGCCCAGATCCCCTTCCTGGAGAACGACGACGCCAACCGCGCCCTGATGGGCGCCAACATGCAGCGTCAGGCCGTGCCTCTGCTCCGCCCCGAGGCCCCCATCGTGGCCACCGGCCAGGAGCACAAGAACTGCATCGACTCCGAGGTGGCCATCCTGGCTGAGGACGACGGCGTGGTCACCAAGGTGGCCGCCGACTCCGTCTCCGTCCGCTACGACGACGGCCGCGTGGAGGACTACCGGCTCACCAAGTACCTGCGCTCCAACCACGGCACCTGCATCAACCAGCGCCCCATCGTGGACGCCGGCCAGCGGGTGGAGAAGGGCGAGGTCATTGTGGACGGCCCCTCCACCAACAACGGCGAGATCGCCCTGGGCAAGAACATCCTCATGGGCTTCATGACCTGGGAGGGCTACAACTACGAGGACGCCATCCTGCTCAACGAGCGCATGGTGAAGGAGGACGTGTTCACCTCCATCCACATCGAGGAGTACGAGACCGAGAGCCGCGACACCAAGCTGGGCCCCGAGGAGATCACCCGTGACATCCCCAACGTGGGCGAGGACGCCCTGAAGGATCTGGACGAGCGGGGCATCATCCGCGTAGGCGCCGAGGTGCGCGCCGGCGACATTCTGGTTGGCAAGGTCACCCCCAAGGGCGAGACCGACCTCACCGCTGAGGAGCGGCTGCTCCGCGCCATCTTCGGAGAGAAGGCCCGCGAGGTGCGCGACACCTCCCTGAAGGTGCCCCACGGCGAGAGCGGCATCATCGTGGACGTGAAGGTGTTCACCCGCGAGGCGGGCGACGAGCTCTCCCCCGGCGTGAACATGGTGGTGCGCGTCTACATCGCCCAGAAGCGCAAGATCTCCGTGGGCGACAAGATGGCCGGCCGCCACGGCAACAAGGGCGTCGTGTCCCGCATCCTGCCCCAGGAGGATATGCCCTTCCTGCCCGACGGCACCCCCCTGGACATCGTGCTGAACCCCCTGGGCGTGCCCTCCCGTATGAACATCGGCCAGGTGCTGGAGGTCCACCTGGGCTACGCGGCCAAGACCCTGGGCTGGAAGGTGGCCACCCCCGTCTTCAACGGCGCCGACGAGAAGGACATCGCCGAGACCCTGAAGATGGCCGGCCTGCGCCCCGACGGCAAGAGCTGGCTGTACGACGGCCGCACCGGCGAGCGGTTTGACAACCCCGTCACCGTGGGCTACGTCTACTTCCTCAAGCTCCACCACCTGGTGGACGACAAGATCCACGCCCGCTCCACCGGCCCCTACTCCCTGGTCACCCAGCAGCCCCTGGGCGGCAAGGCCCAGTTTGGCGGCCAGCGCTTCGGCGAGATGGAGGTGTGGGCCCTGGAGGCCTACGGCGCGGCCTACACCCTGCAGGAGATCCTCACCGTCAAGTCCGACGATGTCACCGGTCGCGTGCGCACCTACGAGTCCATCGTCAAGGGCCACAACGTGCCCAAGCCCGGCGTGCCCGAGTCCTTCAAGGTCCTGGTCAAGGAGCTGCAGTCCCTGTGCCTGGACATCAAGGTGCTGGATGACCAGGGCGCGGAGATCGAGCTGAAGGACGACGACGAGGACAACTACCAGCCCGGTAAGTTCCGCGACGAGGACGACGACTACTACGGCTACGACGCCGGCGGGGAGTCCGACTTCGCTGCCGCGGGCTACACCCTCAAGGAGGGCAGCGACGACGACGACCTGGCCGCCGCGGACGCAGAGGAGCTGGACGACAGCGACGACTTCTCGGATGACTATTCCGATGAGGATATGGACTAATTAAGGGAGGACGAGCAAAGATATGAGTTACGCTGAATTCGACGCCATCCAGATCGGCATCGCCTCCCCGGAACAGATCCGCGAGTGGTCCTACGGCGAGGTCAAGAAGCCGGAGACCATCAACTACCGCACCCTCAAGCCGGAGCGGGACGGTCTGTTCTGCGAGCGGATCTTTGGCCCCACCAAGGACTGGGAGTGCCACTGCGGCAAGTACAAAAAGATCCGCTACAAGGGCAAGATCTGCGACCGCTGCGGCGTGGAGGTCACCCGTGCCAAGGTGCGCCGTGAGCGCATGGGCCACATCGAGCTGGCCGCCCCGGTGAGCCACATCTGGTATTTCAAGGGCATCCCCTCCCGCATGGGCCTGCTGCTGGACATCAGCCCCCGTATTCTGGAGAAGGTGCTCTACTTCGCCAGCTATATTGTCACTGACCCCGGCTTCTCCCCCCTGGCCAAGAACCAGATCCTCTCCGAGAAGGAGTACCGCGACATGCGGGAGAAGTATGAGGACGACTTTGAGGCCGGCATGGGCGCCGAGGCCGTGAAGAAGCTGCTCCAGGACATTGATCTGGAGGAGCTGTCCAACCAGCTCCGCGCCGAGCTGAAGGACGCCTCCGGCCAGAAGAAGGCCCGCATTGTCAAGCGCCTGGAGGTGGTGGACGCCTTCCGCATCTCCGGCAACAAGCCCGAGTGGATGATCATCGACGTGCTGCCGGTGATCCCCCCCGAGCTGCGCCCCATGGTACAGCTGGACGGCGGCCGCTTTGCCACCTCCGATCTGAACGACCTGTACCGCCGGGTGATCAACCGCAACAACCGCCTGAAGCGTTTGATCCAGCTCAACGCCCCCGACATCATCGTGCGCAATGAGAAGCGGATGCTCCAGGAGGCGGTGGACGCCCTCATCGACAATGGCCGCCGGGGCCGCGCCGTCACCGGCGCCAACAACCGCGCCCTCAAGAGCCTGTCCGACATGCTCAAGGGCAAGCAGGGCCGCTTCCGCCAGAACCTGCTGGGCAAGCGCGTGGACTACTCCGGCCGTTCCGTTATCGTGGTCGGCCCCAGCCTGAAGATCTACCAGTGCGGCCTGCCCAAGGAGATGGCCATCGAGCTCTTCCGCCCCTTCGTGATGAAAAAGCTGGTGGAGGACGGCCTGGCCAACAACATTAAGTCCGCCAAGAAGATGGTGGACAAGGGCAAGGCCGAGGTGTGGGACGCCCTGGAGTTTGTCATCAAGGACCACCCCGTCATGCTCAACCGCGCCCCCACCCTGCACCGCCTGGGCATCCAGGCCTTCGAGCCCGTGCTCGTGGAGGGCCGCGCCATCAAGCTGCACCCCCTGGTGTGTACCGCCTTCAACGCCGACTTCGACGGCGACCAGATGGCTGTCCACGTGCCCCTGTCCGCCGAGGCCCAGACCGAGGCCCGGGTGCTCATGCTCTCGGCCAACAACCTGCTGCGGCCCCAGGACGGCGGCCCCGTCACCGTGCCCACCCAGGACATGGTGCTCGGCTCCTACTACCTGACCTATGAGAAGTATCCCGAGCACACCGCCGAGGAGACCTATGACGACGTGGCTGCGGTGAAGGCCGCCCTGGCCGCGGGTGCCATCACCCCCGATTCCTATGTCTGGGTGAAGAACCCCGGCTCCCTGGATGATATTCCCACCTACGCCGGCATCTGCGCCGAGACCGAGGACGGCGCGCTGCCCCGCGAGGTGCTCCACGTCTTCTCCAACGACATCGAGGCCCGCCTGGCCTACGACGAGGGCGAGCTGGAGCTCCACGTGCCCATCCTGGTCCGCCGGGAGGCGGAGGTGGACGGCGTTGTCCGCCACAAGCTGGTGCGCACCACCGTGGGACGCCTGCTCTTCAACGAGGGCATCCCCCAGGATCTGGGCTTCGTGGACCGCAGCGACCCCGAGCAGATGTTCGACCCCGAGGTCAACTTCATCGTGGGCAAGAAGCAGCTTGGCAAGATCATCGACAAGTGCATCGTCAAGCACGGCTTCACCGTGTCTGCCCATGTGCTGGACACCATCAAGAACCGGGGCTACAAGTTCTCCACCCGCGGCTCCCTCACCGTCTCCATCTACGACATGACCATCCCCGAGAAGAAGTATGGCCTGATCGCCGATACCGAGAAGGAGATCGTCAAGATCGAGCGGCAGTACAAGCGCGGCTTCCTCACCAATGAGGAGCGTTACCGCCTGGTGGTCGAGGCCTGGGAAAAGACCACCAAGGACGTGACCGACGCCCTGATGGCCGGCCTGGACCGCTACAACCCCATCTGGATGATGGCGGACTCCGGCGCCCGTGGTTCCTCCGCCCAGATCCGCCAGTTGGCCGGCATGCGCGGCCTGATGGCCGACACCTCCGGCCGCACCATCGAGATCCCCATCAAGTCCAACTTCCGTGAGGGCCTGTCCGTGCTGGAGTACTTCATCTCCTCCAGAGGCGCCCGAAAGGGCATGGCCGATACGGCCCTGCGTACCGCCGACTCGGGTTACCTGACCCGCCGACTGGTGGATGTGTCCCAGGAGGTCATCATCCGCGAGCACGACTGCGGCACCGACGACGGCATCACCGTCAGCGAGATCGTGGAGAACGGCCAGGTGATCGAGACCTTCGGCGAGCGGCTCAAGGGCCGTTATCCGGTGGAGGATATCTGCGATCCCCAGACCGGCGAGGTGCTCATCGACCACCACACCATGATGACCGCCGACCACGCCAAGCTGCTGGAGGACCACGGCATCCACTCCGTGAAGATCCGCAGCGTGCTCACCTGCCGCGCCCGCAGTGGCGTTTGTTCCAAGTGCTATGGCATCAACCTGGCCATTGGCGAGCCCGTGGGCGAGGGCGAGGCCGTGGGCATCATCGCCGCCCAGTCCATCGGCGAGCCGGGCACCCAGCTCACCATGCGTACCTTCCACACCGGCGGCGTCGCCGGCGGCGACATCACCCAGGGTCTTCCCCGTGTTGAGGAGCTGTTCGAGTCCCGCAAGCCCAAGAAGATGGCCCAGTTGGCCGAGATCAGCGGCCGGGTCACTCTGGAGGAGGCCAAGCGCAACGCCATCTGCAACGTCACCATCACCGCCAACGACGGCGAGGTGGTCTCCTACGCCCTGCCCTACGCGGGCCTGCGGGTGAAGGACGGCGACACCGTGGAGAAGGGCTTCGCCCTCACCGAGGGTGCCCTCTACCCCCAGGACGTCCTGCGGGTGCGCGGCGTCCACGCCGTGTACGACTACCTCATCCAGGAGGTTCAGAAGCCCTACCGTCAGCAGGGCGTTGACATCAACGACAAGCACATCGAGGTCATCTGCCGCCAGATGATGCGCAAGGTGCGGGTGGAGGACGCGGGCGATTCCGATCTGCTCAGCGGTTCCACCGTCGATCTCATCCGCTTTGAGGATGCCAAGGAGGCCGTGCAGAAGCGCATCGACGCCGGCGAGACCAACGACGGCCTCGAGCTCAAGCTGCCCACCTGCACCCGCCTGCTGATGGGCATCACCAAGGCCTCTCTGGCCACCGACTCCTTCCTGTCCGCCGCCTCCTTCCAGGAGACCACCAAGGTGCTCACCGAGGCCGCTATTCAGGGCAAGGTGGACCACCTGCTGGGCCTGAAGGAGAACGTCATCATCGGCAAGCTGATCCCCGCCGGCTCCGGCCTGTCCGTCTACCGCAAGTACGACAAGGTGGACGACGAGGGCACCGCCCAGAGCGGCGAGGAGGCGGTTCCCGAGGAGGAGGCCCCCGCCGAGGCGGCGGTCCTCTCCGAGTCCGCTGAAGTCTGATCCCACTGTGAAAGGCCCGGGGCACCCCATTGCCCCGGGCCTTTTTTCGACAGGAGGTGCCTATGAACGTCTTTTCCCTCTCGTGGGCCGCAGCGGGACTGGCCCTGCTGGGCCTGAGCCTGTTTCCCGCCGGCTCCCTTGCCCTGGGCGGAGCGCCCGCTCATCTGGCCGTCTTTCTGCTCCTGCTGGCCCTGGCCGCCCTGGCGCTGCGGCTGCTCCGCCGGGAGGGCCTGGACCGTCCCCGGCTGCTGGACGCCCTGCTGCCCATTGGGCTGGCCTTCTTCCTCCGGGCCCTGCTGCTGGACTACCAGTCCGCCGATTACCAGATGTTCCTCTCCCAATGGGCCGCGGCCTTCCGGGATGGGGGCGGCTTCGCGGCCGTGAAGCTGCCGATCGGCAACTATAACGCACCCTACCTCTATTTTCTTGCCGCCATCTCCTATCTGCCCATACCCGACCTGTACCTCATCAAGCTCTTCTCCATTCTGTTTGACGTGGTGCTGGCCTGGGGCGGCTTCCGGCTGGTGCGGCATTTCGCGCCGGAGAGCCCGAACCGCCCCCTGCTCTGCTTCTGCCTGCTTCTGCTGCTGCCTACGGTGATACTCAACGGCGCGTTCTGGGGGCAGTGCGACGCCCTGTACGGCGCCCTCACCCTCCACGCCCTGGCCTGCGCGCTGGAGAGGCGGAACCGAAGCTCTTTGCTCCTGCTGGGGATCGCCTTCTCCTTTAAACTACAGACCGTCTTTGTGCTCCCCCTGTGGGGCGGGCTGTGGCTGCTCCGGCGGGTGCGCTTCCGGGAGCTGTTGTGGTTTCCGGCGGCCTATGCCGCCACCTGTGTGCCCGCGCTGCTGCTGGGCAAGCCCCTGGGGGACATCCTGGGGGTCTATTTGGGGCAGGCCGCCGAGTACTCCGGCTATCTGAACCTGAACGCCCCCAATATGTACGCCCTGATTCCCCACGGCGCGGAGGTGAACACTGCCCCCGCCGCCCGCCTGGGCATCCTGGCCGCCTTCGCCCTCGCTGCGGCCGTGCTGGCCGCCCTGCTGGTTTTCCGCCGCCAGGCGGACGACCGGGCTCTTCTGGCCGCCGCGGTTGTCCTGGCCATCGGCGTGCCCTTCCTGCTGCCCCACATGCATGAGCGCTACTTCTTCCTGGCCGACGTGCTGGCTCTGGCCTGGACCTGCGCGTTCCCCCGCTCCGCCCCCTGCGCCCTGCTGGTGGAGCTGGCCTCCCTGGGCGCCTATGTGGTGGTCCTGCGGGGGAAATTTACCCTGGCGGTCTCCCTGGATGGCCGCCTGTTCCCCATGCTGTGCGAGGCCCTGCTCATGCTGGCCAGCCTGGCCTTTGCGGTCCTCTCCCTCGCCCGCCGGCTCGCCTTCCCTCAAAAATCCAGAGAGTAACAGCCTGTCCCCTACCATCTGGCATGCCGGTACAAATTTCCTGTGAAATCAGCAGGAAAGCAGTTGACGAGCTGGAAACAATGTGTTACAATTTGGTTACAGTTTTTAAGAATAGTTACAATCCTCAAAGGAGGTCAAAATGGCAGCTCAGAATATTCCCCTGACCTACAAAGGCCACCCCCTCCGCCGGAAGGACAGCCTGATCTACTACGGCAGCATGGCCCAGAAATATATCATCATGCTCCAGATTCTCTCCCAGAAGAAGGATCAGGACCTGGACGTGGCGACCAAGGTTTCCGTTCAGCTTCAGCTCACCGACCCGGATCTGAAGAGCCGGGACCGGGTGGTTAAGAAAACTGAGAAAGACAGCCTCTACGCCGCCATGGACGTGGCGTCCGTCTGGCTGGAGCGCGCGCTCGCCAACCCGTAACCCCGCCTTACACCCGAGAAGCCAAAGCCCCGCCCTCCGGGCGGGTATTACTTTGAAACTGGAGGAATCGACCCATGATACAGCCTGCCAAGCTCCTGCGCACCGCGCTTGTAACTGCCGTCCTCTCCACCGTCTGCGTGGTGAGCGCCTCCGCCGCCAGTGTCGGCGTGGGCACCGTCAACACCGACGCTCTCCGCCTCCGCGACGAGGCCAGCACCTCCGCCACCGTACTGGGTACCGCCTCCAAGGGCGACACCGTGGTGGTTCTGGAGGACGCTGGCAACGGCTGGTATAAGGTGGACTACAAGTCCGTGGAGGGCTATATGTCCGGCGAGTACCTGAACGTGTCCGCCAAGGCGGATGTCACCATCGGTTACGGCCTGGTCCAGTCCCAGGGTTCTCCCCTGAATGTGCGCAGCGGCCCCGGCACCAGCTACGGTAAGGTCACCTCCCTCAACAACGGCGCGGTGGTCAACATCGTGGGCATCGACAACGGCTGGTACAAGATTTCTACCAATGGCGTCACCGGCTATGTCAGCAGCGATTACATGGTCACCTGCAAGGACTCCGCCGGCTCCCGCGGCGACGGCGCCACCGCTGTGGCCACCGCCTCCAGCAGCAGCCTGGGCCAGCAGGTGGTGGACTACGCCAAGCAGTACCTCGGTTGCCCCTATGTGTACGGCGGCAACGGCCCCAGCAGCTTTGACTGCTCCGGGTATACCAGCTATGTGTACCGCCATTTCGGCTACACCCTGAACCGCACCGCCTCCACTCAGCTCTCCAACGGCACCTCCGTCTCCAAGAGCGAGCTGCAGCCCGGCGACCTGGTGTTCTTCAAGTACAACACCAGCAAGGCCGCCTCTCATGTGGGCATCTATATCGGCGGCGGGCAGTTCATCCACGCCTCTACCAATACATACACCGTCAAGATTGACGATCTTACCCGCGGCCACTACGCCAACGTCTACGTGGGCGCCCGCCGCATCCTGTGATTTTGCCTGGCAGGCGAATCCGGTCTGAGTTGAAAACGAGCGTACACGGCTCTGCCGTGCACGCTCGTTTTATGTTTTCGTATCCGATGCAGTTTTAGGGGGGATTTTCAAATGGATCTGGCCTTTCTGGAGGAAACCAAGTTCTGTCTCCCGGCGCGCCGGAGCTGCCGGAATCCCTCGCCGGCCTTCCCATCGCCCTGCCCCACGCTCCCCGCCCTGTTCGGCACCTGGTGGAGAAATCCGTCCCCCTCTCCGTGGGGAGGGTATGCGCCTTCTCCTTTGCCGCTCCCCGCGGCGGCCTCGCCCTGTGCAATATCAATGCCGTCACCCTTTCTTTGCAGACAATCGCCGTATACTGCATTAGGGGTTGATGTTGTCCAGTCACAGGAACAGGGCCCGCCGGATGGCGGGCCCTGTCGGGTCAGATGCTTATTCCTGGGGCTTGTCGTCGTCGGAGAATACCTCCTCGGGAGCCACCTCGTGGTCGCAGCAGCCGCAGCCGCCGTCCACCGGCTCCTCAGGGGGCACGTCGGTCTCCACGTGGGGGATGTCCGCGTCGGACACATTGCCCTCAGCCTTCAGCTCGGCGATGCGGTTCTTGTTCTCCTCAATGTTGACCTTGGCGGCGGTGATGCGCTCACACAGGGCCACGTAGGCCGCCTCAGGGGCCATGCCCCGCTCGGCATAGTACAGCTTGCCGATCTCCACATACGCCTTCTTGATGGCGTCCTCCTCGCTGGCGTTGTTCAGGGACAGCTTGGTGATCTCCGCAAGCTGCTTGGACTTGGCCACGCCGGCCCGGCCCAGATCCATTGCACGATCCTTCAGTTCATCCAAAAAAGCCATATTAAAAACCTCCTTACGGTGCGGCTTGTTGGGTTGCTGGCCTTATTCTACCCCGTTTTGCCCCGGTGCGCAAGGGGACGCGCCGGGATTTTAGCCAATTTTAACCGATCCTATAGCGGAGCTTAAATTTTGCGGCCTTTTCTTGCCCTTTGGCCCGCACTGTGATAAAATCATATCATTTCACTGGGGGAATTCTCCCCCGGAAAGGAGCACCCATGAAACTGTTGATGACGGACCGTCCCGTGTCCGCCGCTCTCCCCCAGGATGCCGCCGCCGTGGATCTCTCCGCCCTCCGCATCGCAAACTGCGTGGGCTGCTTCGGCTGCTGGACCAAAACGCCCGGCCGCTGCGTCATCCGGGACGACGCGGCACGGGTATATCCCCTCATCGCCCGGAGCGAGCAGGTACTCTATGTCAGCCGGGTCAAATACGGCTCCTACGCGCCGGTGATGAAGACCATGCTGGAGCGGGCCATTCCGGTGCAGCAGGCCTTTCTCCGCATCCACAACGGCGAGACTCACCACGTTCAGCGCGCCGTGGTCCCCAAGGACGCGGTGATCCTGGCCTACGGGGCGGACCGGGCGGAGGAGCGCGCCCTGTTCACCCGGCTGGTGGAGCGCAACGCCCACAATATGTCCTTCCGCAGCCACCGCGTCCGCTTTGTGGCCGAGGGGGAGCTGGAGGCCGCCGTGGGAGAGGAGGTGGCCCGGTGGTGAAGCTTCTGATCGTAAACGGCAGCCCCCGCGCCCCCCGCTCCAATTCCAGGCGCTACGCCGAGCTGTTCCAGGCCCGCTGGAAGGGGGAGGCCCGCTATGCGGCCCTGACTGCAAAGAATCACGCCGAGCTGGCGGCGGCTGCGGCGGACTGCACCGACCTGCTGCTGGTCTTCCCCCTCTATGCCGACGGCCTTCCCGCCCCTCTCCTGCGCTTTCTGGAGTTCCTGGAGGGGGCCGGGCCGGAGCACAGGCCGCGTATCAGCGTGCTGATCAACTGCGGCTTTCTGGAGCCACACCAGAACGATGTAGCGGTGGACATGGTGCGCCTCTTCTGCCTGGAGAACGGCTATCCCTTCGGCGCATGCCTCAAAATCGGCGGCGGGGAGGCCATCCTGGGCACCCCCTTCGCCTTCCTGGTCAGGCGGAGCATCAGGGCGCTGGCCAGGGCCGTCGCCGCCGGACGGTCCGCCGAGCTGGCGGTCACCATGCCCCTGTCCCCCCGCTCCTTTGTGCGGGCCTCCACACGCTACTGGACGCAGATGGGCGCCGCCAACGGCTGTACGCCGGAACAGATGGCGTCCATGGACATTGAGCCGCAGCCTTAGAAAAAGGTGAGCTGCCGCTCCCCGTAGCCGCGCTGATAGGCGGCGGTGATGTCCCGCATCCGGCACAGCAGGCCCAGGGCGCGGCACCGCTCCTCCAGGGCAGCCCACAGGGCCTTTGCCCGTGGGCTGGGGCACTCGTAGCGGGGTCCGTACTGCCGCCGGTAGCGCTCCGCCAGGCCGGGAAAGCCTTTTTCCAATGCCTGATAGTAATATTCCCGCTGCTGATCACGGAGCGTCATACCGAACGCGGGGTAGACAAACCGGGCCCCCGCCTCCGCCGCGGCCTCCGCCACCGCCCGCACGTTTTCCACATTGTCCTCCAAAAAGGGGAGAACCGGCATGAGCAGCACGCCAGCAAACAGCCCCGCCTCCGCCAGCCGGGCCACCGCCTCCATCCGCCGGGCGGGGCTGGGGGCGTTCGGCTCCACCCGGGCGGCCAGGGCGGCATCGGTGGTGGTGACGGTCACCTTGCACAGCACCGGCACGTGCTCCCTCATGCAGCGCAGCACGTCTATGTCCCGGGTAATCCCGTCTCCCTTGGTGGCGATGGCCGCCCCGAAGCCGTAGGCGTCCAGCAGCTCCAGGGCGTGGCGGGTGAGCTGGAGCTCCCCCTCGAAGGGGTTGTAAGGGTCGCTCATGGAGCCCATGCCCACAATGCCGGGGCGCACCTTCCGCCGCAGCTCGTCCCGCAGGAGCGCCAGGGCGTTCTCCTTGGCCCGCACCCGGCCGAAATCCTCGATGCCGTAGCAGGCGCTGCGGCTGTCGCAGTAGATGCAGCCGTGGCAGCAGCCCCGGTACAGGTTCATGGTGTAGTCGGTGCCGAACCAGGCGGTGCTCCTGTTGCGGCTTAAGATCTGCTTGGCGGGAATGTACTCCATGGCCGTTCCTCCGTATGGTTTTCCCCCCGCCTCCATATCCTAGTGGGGAATGGAGGTGGAGCATGAGACGCAAGCTGCCCCTTTCGCTCCGGATCCTGCTGGGCCTGGGGCTGGGCGTGCTGGCCGGGCTGGCGCTCCAGGATGCCCCGGAGTTTTCCGCGGCCTGGATTCAGCCCTTCGGCACCCTGTTTCTCAATCTGGTAAAGATGCTGGTGGTTCCCCTGGTGTTCTGCTCCCTGACGGCGGGGGTGGGCGGTCTGGGGGATGCCCGGCACATGGGCCGGGTCGGCGGCCGCACCCTCCTGTTCTACCTGTGCACCACCGCGCTGGCGGTGGCCCTTGGCCTGCTGTCGGCCAACCTGTTTCCGGTGGGGCGGGGGCTGGGCTATCCGCTCCCTGCCGCCCGGGAGGAGGCCCCCTCTTTCTCTCTGGCGGACACCCTGCTGGGGATTGTCCCCACCAACCCCATCCAGGCTCTGGCCGAGGGCAATATGCTGCAGATCCTCTTTTTCGCCCTGGCCCTCGGGTGGGCGGCCCTGACCATCGGAGAGAAGGGCGCGCCCCTGCTGCGGGCCTTCGGCAGTCTGGCGGAGGCCATGTACGCCCTCACAGAGCGGACCATGGTACTGGCGCCGGTGGCCGTATTCGCCCTGATCGCCCCGGTGGTGGCCGCGGAGGGGCCCAGAGTGCTCTCCTCCCTCCTGGGAGTGGCCGTCCTGGTCTACGGGGCCTGTCTGGTGCAGCTTCTGTTGGTCTACGGAGGAGCCGTGGGCGCCCTGGCAAGGCGCAGCCCCCGGCGTTTCTTCCGGGAGGCCCTGCCCGCCGTGGTCTTCGCCTTCTCGTCGGCCAGCTCCGCCGGGGCCCTTCCCTTCTCGCTGGAGGCCGCCGAGCGCCTGGGCGTCCCCGCCGGGGTGCGCTCCTTCGTGCTCCCCCTGGGTGCCACCCTCAATATGGACGGCACCGCCATCTACCAGGGGGTGTGCGCCCTGTTCATCGCCAATGCCTACGGTATCCCCCTGGCGCTCCCCCAGCAGCTCACCATCATCCTCACCTGCACCCTGGCCTCCGTCGGAACCGCCGGAGTACCCGGCGCAGGGGCCGTCATGCTGGGCATGGTGCTCCAGTCCGTGGGCCTGCCGGTGGAGGGGGTGGCATTGGTCCTGGGCATCGACCGGGTGCTGGACATGGCGCGCACCGCCGTCAACGTAGCGGGCGACCTCGCCTGCGCCGTTGTAGTGTCCGCCGCCGAACCCACGGTTGAAAAGGGGCCTCCCGCCTGAGGGAGGCCCTTTTTTACGTCTGTTCGGGGGTGGTAATCCAGAGGGTGTTTTCCTCCGCGTCCCACACGTCCTCCAGCCCCGCGGCGTCCACCATAAAGCGCACCGGGACATAGAGCTTCCACCCCACCAGCTCAGGCGGCACCGCCATGGAGACCGGGCCGCGCCCGGACACCTGGCCCTGGGTGATGCCCACCCGGACGGTGATGCTCTCCGCCCCGTTGCTGCACACCGCCGTCCCGGTGGCCGCATCGTAGGAGAAGTCATAATATCCCATCCAGACCGCCAGTTCCCGCATCGGGGCCATGGTGCACCCTGCTGTGCTGCGCAGGGGCATATCGGTCAGGGAGAAATATTCCCCGTCCAGAGCCACATAGGTGGGAAACTCGCCGAAGCATGCGGCGCAGAGCCCCCGGACCTCCTCCGAGTCCACTGCCAGAACGTCATCCGTCCCCACACCAGTTACCACCGTGCCGCCCCCTGAATGGAGTTCCACCCCCGTGGAGCTCCAGGGACACAGGGCCGTGAAATACACCCCGTCGCCGGAGGCCAGCAGCTTCCCATCCGCCACCCGGTAGACCAGCGAACCGTCGGTCTGGCCGTCCACCGGGCAATCCTTGATGCGCCATCCCAGATCTATCTGGGGGGCCGCCTCCGGCAGGACGGTCAGGCTGGTGGCCGTCCATTGCTCCCGGTCAGCGCTTTGCCAGACGGTTCCGTCCACCAGCGCATAGCACACCCCGTCCACACAGGCCACGTTCTCCACCGGTGCGCCGAAGTCGTGCTCCCCCGTCCGGTGGAAGCTGCGATCCAAGAAAATGACCTTGTTGTTGTTCGGGCTGAACCGGTCTGCGCCGGTACCCATCATCCCCCGGCCGGTGACAGACTGACACATAAGATAGCCGTCCCCTGTCCAGCGGAAGGTATAGTCCACCCAGGCCGTTCCAACGCCCTCGGCGGGGTCAAAGCCCAGGTCGGCCTCCACCCATCCGGCGGTACAGGCCCCTGCAAAACGGCTGCCCCTGTAGTCATAGTAGTACAGCGAACCGTCATACGGGCTGTAGTAGACCACGGCTCCTCCCCCGGTCTCGGACAGGCGCATCATGTCAGGGGTCAGCTTGGTCTCCAGCGGCAGCCAGGAGTAGCCGTCTGTGGAGACCGCCAGCCCAAAGGGACCGTTGTTTCCGGGCTGCTCCCGGATAAGATAGCTGGTCACCTCCACGGGCTTACGCTGATTCTCCTGCTTGTACCAGGCCGTGCCGCTGTAGTAGACGCCGCCCTCCCGGCCCGGCTCCCAGTCGGTCCGGGTGAAGGCGTGCTCCACCCCGTCCACGGTGGCGTAGTAGGTGCCCCCCGCGTACCGGATATCGGTGACCGGGCCGTCAAACGCCTTGGCGCCGATGATGCGGAAGCCCTCGTCCAAAAGGGTGACCCAGTTGTTGCGGGGACTGTCCCCATATTGCTGGTGGGTGTCCTCCCGGGGATCGTCCAGCAGACTCTGGCGCATCATGTACTCACTGCCCGTCCACAGAAACTGGAACTCCTTGTGAGCCAGTCCGTTTACACCGGTGCCGTAGGCCCAGCCAGCACTCGCCCACTGGCGATCCAACTCCGTCCACGTCACCCCATCTGCGGAGCGGTACACGCCGCCTATGATGGTGTAGTACAGCACATAGTCCCTTCCGGTCTCGCACACCACCGGGCCCGCCATGGCCCCCAGGGGGCCGTCCCAATTGGGCCGCCCCGCCGCCAGCGCGGGAGTGACTAGGGTGAGAACCAACGCCAGGGCGGCAGCCAGCGCCGAAATTGCACGCCGTCTCATGTTTACCCCTCCTGAATTGCTGTGGTGAGGTAGAAGGTCTGCCCCGCCGCATCCCAGGTCACATCCGCCCCCGCCGCCTCGGCAAAGAATCGGACGGGTACACAGAATATGCCACCGCGCAGCTCGGCGGGCACCGCCAGCCAGTTGGTGGTCTTGCCGTTGACGGTAGCCTGGGTGCTGGCCGCGCGCACAGAAATGGTGTCCGTCCCCCGGGCGCATACCGCCGTCCCGGAAGAGCCGTCATAGTCAAAGGTATAGCCAAGAGCCTGGGCCATCTGCCGCAGAGGGGCCATCGTGCAGCCGCTCACCTGATAGAGGGAGATGGGGAAAGTCACCGGCTTGCCCTCTACCGTGACCCGCAGCAGCTCGGGCTGGGCAGCGGCCAGGCGCTGCTTCAACTCCGCCGCCGGATAGGTGTGGGACGCGCCGGTCTCGTAGCCATACCGGCTGTAGACCTCCACCCGGATGCCCTGGGGCACCGGATAGGCCTGCACATCCGCCATGTCGTAGCTGGCCAGGAAGGAGGTAAAGTCCGCCGTCAACTCCACGGCCCGCCCCTGTCCGTCCGTCACCCACAGCTCCCGGCCGCCCCGCAGGGTGAAGGTGAGGCCGTTCAGCGACGACCGGCCCCGCTGGATGGCCGGCGCGGTATCTTGCTCCTCCGGCGTGAGGGCCGTCCAGTGCCCCCCGTCGGCGGAGCACCAGGTGGGCCGCTCGCTCCCGAAGGGGCCGGCCAGGAACTGCGTCCCGTCGTACATGCCGCTGCCCAGGCTGCTCTCCGCCGCCCCGGCGGAGACCCAGCTCACCCCGTCGTCGGTGTAGACAAACTCATACCGGTCGTCCCGGTACACCGCGCCGTCTGCCGTCTGCCGGTACGCTCCGTAGGTGGTGCGGACGCCCACCGTCCGCGCGCCGCTGCTGCCCAGGATGCGGATGTAGGTGTCCCCGGCCCGGTGCTCCGCCGCCAGGGCGGGAATGCCCAGGGTGAGGGCCAGCGCCAGGGCCAGCAGGATCGACAGAAACCGTTTCATGAAAACCTCCTTTTCCGGCGGCGTGGCATTCCCGCCTTACGAATTCTTCTTACGGAATGCAAAAAACCGCTGTCCGAAGTAATTCAGACCGGTGTAAAGCACCATGCCCACCAGCAGGGCCACATTCTCCTGGATCTTCCCGCTCTGCCCGGAGAGGGCCCACAGCGCCAGAGGCTTGGCCACGCCGTAGGCAATGAGCCAGCACACCGCTACCGTCAGGGCGAATCTGCCCACCTGGGCCCAGCCGCGCTCCTTATTCTGAAAGGTAAAGTGCTTGTTGAGGAAGTAGCTCAGCACACCGCCCACCACGTAATTCGCCGCCGAGGCTGTCCAGTAGGCCCAGCCCGCCAGGTTGAACAGCAGGAACATAACGCCCGCCCCCACCAGGGTGTTAAGCACTCCCACCATCAGGAACCTGGGGATGCTCTTGTCAATCAGCTTTTTCGCCATGCGCATCCTCCAGTACCTCGCGGAGCAGGAAACGGGGGCGTCCCTTGGTCTCCAGATAGATCTTCCCGATGTACTCCCCGATGACCCCCAGGGAGAGGAGGATCAGTCCGCCGATGGCCCACACCGAGCAGATCACGCTGGCCCAGCCGATGATGGTGGCTCCCGTGGCCCAGCGGACGATGGAGTAGATCAGCATGAGGATGCTGACGGCAAAGATGAGGAAGCCCAGGCCGGTAATGTAGCGGATGGGCTTGACGGACAGGGATGTGATGCCCTCCATGGCGAAGGAGAGCATCTTTTTCAGGGGGTATTTGCTCTCGCCGGCGAACCGCTCCCCCCGCTCGTACTCCACGGTGCCGGTGCGGTAGCCGATCATGGGCACGATGCCCCGCAGGAACAGGTTGACCTCCCTGAACTGGGCCAGCCCCTCCAGCGCCCGCCGGGACATGAGGCGGTAGTCGGCGTGGTTGAACACCGTCTCCGCCCCCATGAAATTCATCACCCGGTAGAAGCCCTCGGCGGTGAAGCGCTTGAAGAAGGTGTCCTTTTTCCGGGAGGAGCGCACGCCGTAGACCACATCGCACCCGGCGTAGTACTGCTCCACCATGGCGTCCACCGCGTCAATGTCGTCCTGGAGGTCGGCGTCCATGGAGATGGCCATGTCGCACCGCTCCTTCGCCGTCATCAGCCCCGCCAGCAGGGCATTCTGGTGCCCCCGGTTGCGGGAGAGATCCGCCCCGCAGAACAGGGGGCACCCGCCATGCAGCCGGGTGATGAGCTCCCACGTCCGGTCCCTGGAGCCGTCGTTGACAAACAGCACCCGGCTCCGCTCCGAGATTTTGCCCGCCGCCATCAGCCCTTCCAGCTTGGCCCGCAGCCGCCGGGAGGTCTCGGGAAGCACCTCTTCCTCGTTATAGCAGGGGACGACGATATACAGAATATCTGCCATCCGGTCTCCACTTCCTTGTCTTTGGTTTTGGTATCTGCCATTATACCCTCTTTGGACGAGAAAAGCCACCTTATGGTTCCCCGTTGCCAAACAGGGAAATATCCAGCACCGCACAAATGCGCATCAGCACATCCACTGAGGGCTTTTTCCGGCCACTCTCAATTTCGGCAATGAAGGGCTGGGACACCTGTACCAGCTTTGCAAGCCTTTCCTGACTCAGTCCCTTTTCTTTTCTCTTTTCCCTTATCAGAGTTCGGTAATCCATTCCAATCACTCCTTGCTCCTATTATAGCTAATAGCAATATCTTTTTCATCTATAGCTTTTAGCTATTGACTTTTTTCTTACTTTGCTATAATATAGCTATAAGCTATTTAGAAGGTGCTGATATGAATTCTTTCTTTCCTATCCTGAACTGGGCCGGGCTTCTTCTGCTAAAGGAAAAGCTGTCCCACTGCACGCCTTATCAGGAGGCAGAGCGGGACAGCCGTGCACAGTGGGCGGCGTTCAAAGCCTCCCACCCGGAGGCTTTGAACGAGGAGGTGCTGGATTTGCTTGACCGCTGCAATCTGGCTGCGGCCTGGGAGCGCGACGCCGCCTTTTGTCTGGGCCTCCAGTTGGGCCTGGAGCTGGGCGGCCTTGGCCGCTTCTGGGATACGGAGCCGTAGTGGATGACACTCCAGTATGGCGCGACAGCGTAGGCCCCGCCGGAGGCATGACAAGAAAGCAGTTGTCAAAAACTGCAACATGAAAGGTGCGTCAGCCCGGCACAAGACGGGCCGATGTGGGCAGAAGGTGAATTGCCCCAGAGGGGCAAGAGAGGCCGCCCT
>ERZ836939.1563-NODE-1563-length-25720-cov-11.007247_pt1 | contig 25720 bp, 29 predicted proteins | sample MGYA00519912_ERZ836939 | MGnify/ENA primary metagenome ERZ836939 (study PRJEB31850, sample SAMEA3708810) | human gut metagenome | biome: human gut; feature: human-associated habitat; material: faeces | place: China | collected 2014 ...
AGTTTTCGGATTTGAATCTATGCCCAATTAACAACCGTCAGGGAATTGTAATTGATGGTGAAGATTCAAAGGTTATTTGCAAAGACTAATTTGAAAATTCCAGTTTGCCGAATCCGCAGCGCAAATCCTGCGCCGCAAGAAACAAAGAATAGCGTTTCGCGAAAAACGAACAATTTACATAGAAAACCCGCTGAAATCTTATGATTTCAGCGGGTTTCCTGGTCCGAGTGACTGGTTTCGAACCAGCGGCCTCGTGGTCCCAAACCACGCGCTCTACCATCTGAGCTACACCCGGTTATGAAATTGAAAGTCTAAGCTGTCTGTAGTCAGCCATGTGGTCAAAGGCGGATTTTCGGGCGATTCCGGAAATTGCGGAAAACCCGCAGATGCCCGTGTGTCAATGGGTTCGAGCGTTTTGGTTGCTGCCTGTCGGATGGATGCCGATACGCTCCCAAACCACGCGCTCTACCAGCTGAGCTACACCCGGGTATGAAATTGGGGGCGGGCTGTCTGTGTAAGAACCGCCGAGACAGCTTGGGTGGGATTATTATAGCGGATGGGCGGGGGAAATGCAAGGGGCGGGGAGAAAAAACAACCCCCGGTGGGGCTTCCGCGGGGCGGCGGGAGCTGGTATAATGGCGGCAACGACATGAAGAAGGAGTTTCCCCATGAAAAAGACTGTAAATGCAAAGAATCTGGCGTTCTGCGCGCTGTGCATCGCGCTGTGCGTGGTGCTGCCGATGGCGTTCCACGCGATCGCGAACGCCGGGATGATCTTCCTGCCGATGCACATTCCTGTGCTGCTGTGCGGGCTGGCGTGCGGGTGGCCGTATGGGCTGATCTGCGGCGTGCTCGGGCCGCTGCTGTCCGGCGTGCTGACGGGAATGCCCGGGCCGGCGGTGCTGCCCGGGATGATGGTCGAATGCGGCGTGTACGGGCTCGTATGCGGGCTGATGATGCTGCGCGTGCACACGGGCAAGCTGTATGCCGACCTCTACATCAGCCAGATCACAGCGATGCTGCTGGGCCGGGTGCTCTCCGGCATGTGCAAGGCGCTTCTGTTCGCGCCGGCGACGTTCTCGATCGCCGCGTGGGCAACGGCATCGTTTGTGACGGGTCTGCCGGGCATCATCATCCAGCTCGTGCTGCTGCCCTCGCTCGTGGTGGCGCTGACGAAGGCGCGGCTGCTGCGCGTCCGGTAGGCATAAGATGAAGCAGCAGGATGTGATCGATTTTTTCGATCAGGCGGCCGCCGGCTGGGACGCACAGCTGCGGCGCAATGAGCCGGTGATCGCGCGGATTTTGGACAACGCCGGGGTCCGGAGCGGTGTGCGGGTGCTGGATGTGGCGTGCGGGACGGGCGTGTTGATCCCGGACTATCTGCAGCGCGGCGCGGCGCAGGTGACGGCCATCGACATTTCGCCGGAGATGGCGCGCATCGCGCGCGAAAAGTTCCCGCAGGAGAACGTGACCGTGCTCTGCGGCGACGCGGAGCAGGCGCACTTCCCTGCCCCGTTCGACTGCATCGTGATCTACAACGCGTTTCCGCATTTTCCGGAGCCGGAGCGGCTGCTGGCGCATCTGGCCGGGCTGCTGGCCCCGGGCGGGACACTGACCGTGGCGCACGGATTTTCCCGCAAGACGCTGGACGCGCACCACGCGAAGACCGCGCGGCAGGTCTCGAACGGGATCCTGCCGGTGCAGGAGCTGGCTGAACTGTTTTCGCGGTACGTGCACGTGACGGTGCAGATCTCCGACGAGGAGATGTATCAGGTGGCGGGACGGTATGCCCCTTGACAAATCTTCCCGATGCAGTATAATAAAAATAACCGAAGGACGCCTCGACAAGCGGTCATCCCCGGTTAGAAAGCAAATTCTTAAACTATGTTAAGAAACCGTCACTTGGCCGAGTGGCGGTTTCGTCCATTTATGCGGACCGTGATCGTCAATCCAAGGAAATGGAAAGTCAATGTGATCGGCATAAGAACACCTCCTTTCGGAGGGATTCCGGGAACGAACCGCCCGTCGCTGTTTTGGCGTCCTAAGGGGTCCATTCGGACCGGTTTTATCTTACCAGAAAACAGGAATTTTTTCAAATTGAACACAAGAAAAGACTCCGCCCGGATAAAATTCCGGGCGGAGTTTTTCAGCTGTTGCGGAAACGGGCGAGGAAGTCTTTGGTCTGCTGGTGCTGGGGATCGGAGAAGAGGGCTTCGGGAGCGCCCTGCTCGAGGATGACGCCTTCGTGCATGAAGACGACGCGGCGGCTGACGTCCCGGGCGAAGGCCATCTCGTGCGTGACGACGAGCATGGTCATGCCCTCGTTGGCAAGACTCTGCATAACGGTGAGGACCTCGCCGACCATCTCGGGGTCGAGCGCGCTCGTCGGTTCGTCGAACAGGAGGACCTCCGGGTTCATGGCCAGCGCGCGGGCGATGGCGACGCGCTGCTTCTGGCCGCCGGAGAGCTGGCGGGGCTTGGCGTTGACATAGGGGGCCATGCCGACCTTTTCAAGATAGCGCATGGCCTGCTCGTGCGCCTCGTCCTTGCTGCGGCCGAGGACCTTCATCTGGCCGACCATGCAGTTTTTGAGGACGGTCATGTTGTTGAAGAGGTTGAAGGACTGGAAGACCATGCCGACGTGGGAGCGGTATTTGGCGGCGTTGACGCTCTTGCCGGTGACGTTTTCGCCGTGGTAGAGGATCTCGCCGCTCGAAGGTGTCTCGAGCAGGTTGATGCAGCGCAGGAGCGTCGATTTGCCGGAGCCGGAGGCGCCGATGATGGAGATGACGTCGCCCTTGCTGACGGTAAAGTCGATATCGCGCAGGACCTCGTGCGTGCCGAAGGACTTGCTCAGGTGCCGGATCTCAAGAATGTTGTCTGCCATCTCAGCGGCCCTCCCTTTCCGCGCCGTATTCCTTGCTGCGCTCGTCATAGTTGCTGCCGCGCTTGGGGTGCGAATAGGTCCCGGCGGTCATGGTGAGCGGATCCTCCTGCACGAGCTCGTAGCTGTCGGAGCCATCCATACCCTTTTCGACCAGACGGAGGATGCCGGAGGCGATCAGGGTCATGAGGAGGTAGCCAGCCATCTCGATGACGGCGGACGGGAAATACTTGTTGTTGATGCCGACGATATAGCGGTGCGAGGCAAAGAACTCCGTGAAGCCGATGATGAACATGACGGAGGTATCCTTGACGTTGATGATGTAGTTGTTGCCGATCTGGGGGAGGATATTGCGGATGGCCTGGGGCAGGATGACGCTGGTCATGGTCTGGAAATGCGTCATGCCGATGGCCTTCGCGCCCTCGGTCTGGCCGGGGTCGATGGAGATGATGCCGCCGCGGACGGACTCGGCCATATACGCGCCCGTATTGATGGAGACGATCAGGATGGACGCGGCCCAGATGTTATCGAAGCGCAGGGCGTTGTCGGTAAAGTACGGCAGGGCGTAGAAGATGAAGACGGCCTGCAGCATCATGGGCGTGCCGCGGAAGACCTCGACGTAGATGCGGATGATGACGCGGAGGATCTTCAGGAGGATGCGCTTGGGCCAGGGGTCGTTTTTGGCGCAGGGGATGGTATTGAGGATGCCGCAGGCAAGGCCGATGATGCAGCCGATGGCAGTCGCAGCCAGGGCAAGGCCGAGCGTGCTGAGCATGCCTCGCAGGTACATCGGGTGGTATTTGTCCCACAGGATGGCGATATCCTGCATGAGCTTGGCAAGCTTATCCACGGGAGAGAGCTCCTTTCAAGAATTCAAGACGGGAATACGCGAAGTCAATGCCTCCCCTTCCAGGGGAGGTGGCTCGGCGGAGCCGAGACAGAGAGGTCGCTGCAAATTTGTGACAACCTCTCAGTCAGCCTGCGGCTGACAGCTCCCCTGGAAGGGGAGCCTTTGTCGTGGGTTTAGACCTCCGGCTGGACGCGGATGGCTTCGTCCATGAGCTGGTTGAAGTCGTCTTCGGTCATGGTGGAGAGGACACTGTCGATGGCGTCCTTGAGGACGGTGTTGCCCTTGCGGACGGAGATGCCGATGTTGACGTTTTCGGCGCGTTCAGCCTCGGAGGCGAACTGGAAGTCGCCGTCGGTGCCGGAGAAGTTGAGGATGACGAGGTTCTCGTCCTGCGCGGCGGCGCCCATGGCGGTGGGCATGTCGGTGCAGATGAAGTCGACGGAGCCGGTCTGCAACTGCATGATCATGGCCGGTGCGGTCTCAGCGGGGGCAAGGAGGTCGGCGTTTTCGATCTGCGGCAGGCAGGAGTCATACCAGATGGTGCCGGACTGGGCGGTGCACTTGCCGCCGGCCAGGTCGGCGATGGAGGTAGCGCCAGCGTAGGGGCTGTCCTTGGTGGTGACGCAGACGATGGTGGCATAGTAGTACGGGCCGGCCATGTCAACTTCCTGCATGCGGTCGGCGGTCATGGACTGACCGGCGATGTTGGCGTCCATCGTGCCGGACTGGACAGCCGGGCAGAGGGAATCCCACGCGGAGGAGACGATCTCAAGCTCCCAGCCGTTGGCCTCGCAGATCTTCTTGGCGATCATGACGTCGTAGCCGTTGGCGTAGGCGCCGGGAACGTTGGAGATGGGAACGGCGCCGTTGGAATCGTCCATCTGGGTCCAGTTGTAGGGGGCGTAGGCACATTCCATGCCGACGGTCAGAACGCCGTCTTCCACGCCGGTGGCGGGGGTATCTGCAGTCTCGGTGGTTTCAGTGGTTTCGGTCGGTGCGGTGGTCTCGGTGTCTGCGGGGGTGGCGGTGGTGGAGCTGGCGCAGGCGGCCATGCTCAGCAGCATCAGGGCTGCAAGGACGAGGGCAAGGATTCTTCTCATTGTTTTCATTCACCTTTCGTTTTTTATTTTCCCAGACAGGCTTCACAAAAGCAACAAAAAAGTGGGTCGCTTCTGTAAAGCGATCCACGGAATGAACAGAAAACGGAATTCCCCGCCCCTGCCGCTTCCATCGATAGCGCTTCACAAAGTTTTTCTTTGTGACAGTCCGGCAGATCTTATCTGCCGAGCCAACACCGCGGGTACAGGCAGCGCCTGCGGCATTTCGGCGGTCTCCCCTTTTCCGAACGGCCACTGCCTGTGCTTGCCGCCCGGTACTTTTGAAGCCCGCGCCTCTATCTGGAATGATTGTCTGGATTATAGCGTATCACTTTGCATTTGTAAAGCTAAATTTTCGTTAGAAAGCAAAAATATTTTTCCGTGTTTTTGTGCAGAGTGCATAAGGAGGCGTTTTTTTCTGTCGGAAATCATTTTTGGAATTTGATTTGCTTTTACAGGGATTCTTTGCTATACTATAGGAAAATGAACATCAGGAGGTTCGTGTATCATGGCTGACGAAAAAACGATCCTGAGCTACAAGGGGCGGCCCCTCATGCGCAAGGACAATTTGGTATATTACGGTTCGATGGCAGATTCCCACATCGTGATGCTGCAGATCCTGGAGACGAAGAAGGTCGGCGACGCCGACGTGGCGAGCAAGGTCTCCGTCGAGCTGCAGCTGACCGATCCCGGCGTGCGTGCGCGCGACCGGATCGTCAAGAAGAGCGAGAAGGACGGCTTCTTTACCGCGCTGGACCTCGGCTCCGTTTGGCTGGCCCGCGCGCTGAAGGACGCAAAAAAATAATTTCGTCCGTGTTTAAACGAGAGGAAGCCGCACATACTATCTGTGCGACTTCTTTTTCATTTTTCCATTCCTCTTTGGCCCGCCGCGTGCGGGCCGGCCGCCGGTTTTTGACGCCGGCGGTTATTTTTTTCGCCGCGGTACATACTAAGGACAAATGCTGACAGGGAGTTGATCGCCATGCGCAAGGGCGCGCAGACGCTTGTATTTGAATCGAAGCCGGTCATTTTGTCCCACGCCGCCATCGGCGGCAAAAAAGAGGGCGAGGGGCCGCTGGCGGCCTATTTTGATTTTCTGGGGAAGGACGCGAAGCTGTCGCAGAAGACGTTTGAGAAGGCGGAGAGCAAGCTGCAGGAGCTCGCGCTCGACACGGCCAAGCGCAAGCTCGGCGTGAGCTATGAGGATATCGACGTGCTGTTCGCGGGGGATCTGCTGAACCAGTGCATTTCCTCGTCCTTCGCCGCGCGCGGGACGTCGATCCCGTTTCTGGGGCTTTACGGCGCGTGCTCGACGATGGCGGAGTCGCTGCTGCTGGCGGCAGCGTTCGTCGACGCGGGCTTTGCGCGGACGGCGGCGGCGCTGACCTCCTCGCACTTTGCCTCGGCGGAGCGGCAGTACCGCTTCCCGCTTGGCTACGGCGGACAGCGGACGCCGACAGCGCAGTGGACCGTGACGGGCTCCGGCTGCTGCATCGTGGGCGGCAGCGGCAGCGGTGTGCGCATCGAGGCGGCGACGATCGGCCGCGTGCAGGATCTCGGCATCAAGGATGCGAACAACATGGGCGCAGCCATGGCCCCGGCGGCTATCGATACGCTGCAGGCGCATTTCCGCGATCTGCGGCGCGTGCCGCAGGACTATGACCTGATCGTGACCGGGGATCTCGGCGCACTGGGAAAGAAGATCGTGCTCGACCAGTTCCAGCGCGTCGGCGTCGACCTGACGCCGGTGTATGACGACTGCGGCGTTCTGATCTACGACCCGAAGCGGCAGGACGTGCACGCGGGCGGCTCGGGCTGCGGGTGCGGGGCGAGCGTGCTGTGCGGGTATCTGCTGGACCGGCTCGAGAAGCGGGAGCTGCGGCGGCTGCTGTTCTGCGCGACGGGCGCGCTGCTCTCGCCGACGTCGAGCTGGCAGGGCGAGTCGATCCCCGGCATCTGCCATGCCGTGGCGATCACGGCGGAAGGAAGGTAAGGCTATGGACTATCTCAAGGCATTTGTCATCGGCGGCGCGATCTGCATGCTGGGGCAGGTTTTGATCGATCTGACGCGGCTGACGCCGGCGCGGATCCTGGTGTGCTACGTGGTGCTGGGCGTGATCCTCGGCGGGGCCGGGGTGTATGAAAAGCTGGTGGAGTTCGCGGGCGCGGGCGCGACGGTCCCGCTGACGGGCTTCGGCAACACGCTGGCCAAGGGCGTGCGGGAGGCCGTGCAGGAACAGGGCATCCTCGGCGCGCTGACCGGCGGGCTCAAGGCCTCGGCCGCGGGGATCGCGGCGGCGGTGTTTTTCGGATTTCTCGCGGCGCTGGTGTGCAGTCCGAAGGATAAATCCTGACGCAGCGGGCAAACTACCCCTGCGGCAGCGCCGCAAGTTATCGCTGCAGGAGGCACATCATGAGCAAGCAGAACAAGACGAACAAGGCCACGCAGAACACCGAAGACGCACAGCAGAGCCAGTCCTCGAAGAACTGCAAGTGACAAAAGGAAGGTACCGCGGAGCGGTACCTTCTTTTTGTATGGTGCCTTCTCCCCATCGGTGGTGCCCCACCTCATCCGTCACGGCTTCGCCGTGCCACCTTCCCCTCATAGGGGAAGGCATGGGAGGCGCGCCGCATCTGGCGGCCCCGGTCGCTTCCGGACTTGACAGAAACGCGAAAGTATGAAAAAATAGAAGGAACTTCACGAAAGCAGGTGGCTTCTATGGAAGACATGATCACCGGGCTGTGTCCGCAGTGCGGGCACACGCTGCACATCCCCGCGGAGCTTGCGAGCTTCTCCTGCATGTACTGCGGCGCGCGGCTGACAAAGGAACAGCTGGCGGCTGAGCCGCCGGCTGCGCAGGAGGCGGATGAGGACCGGGCGGCGTATTATGACCGTGCGGTCTCCCGGCTCGGCTGGTGCATCAAAAACTTTGGCGGCTATCAGAAAAAGATCATGCGCGACGTCTTCTTCGAGGCCTTTGAGACCTATGAGACCGGCTGCGCGCCGGTCATTCAGGAGCTGGCCCGCGGCGTAGCGCCGGAGCGGCAGACGCAGCTGCTCGGGCGCGCGGCCGCCGCCATGCTCGACGAGCTGGAGGCCGGGTGGCAGAAGAAGGGCGACATGGAGGACGAGAAGATCGTCCTTGCGATCTTCTTCGTGCCGATGGTGCGCAAGCAGCAGCTGCCGATCAGCGAGGAATTCGTCACGATCCTGCAGAAGCAGTGGGTGGAGCGGTATCCGAAGTCCCCGTTCTATCTGGGCGACTATGAATCCATCTCCGGCGGCTTCCGCAAGAAGTTCCTCGGTCTGTGCTTCATCACGACGGCCGTCTGCCAGGAGCTCGGCAAGCCGGACGACTGCGAAGAGCTGACGGCCTTCCGCGCCTTCCGCGACGGGTATCTCCGTTCCCAGCCCGACGGCGAGGCACTGATCCGGGAATACTACAACATCGCCCCCGGCATCGTCACCTGCATCAACACCTGCTCGGACCGCCACGCGAGCTACGCGCGCATCCGCGAGGAATATCTCGCGCCCTGCTATCAGGACCTGCTCGCCGGGCGCAACGAGAGCTGCAAGGCCCGCTATGTGCGGATGGTGCGGGATCTGGAACGCGAATACCTCAGCTGAGACGGAAATTTTCGAAAAAACAGGGTCTGCCTGCGCGGCAGATCCTGCTTTTTTGTGCACCTGGCACAAATGTCTGCGGAAGAAAAAGACAAAACGGAGAAAAACAGGGAAATACTTGACAAGGCGGAAAATAGAGTTCTATAATTATGGAATGTAAATCCATTTTATATATAGATAAAAATATTGAATCTATTTGATTTCTTTGAAATTTAACGGCTTTTTTACAGACATAATAGAAGCGATCAAAAACCGTCGAAAAATTCTGGAAAAAACTAGAATAAATAAATTGAAAATATTTCCAGAATATGTTACAGTATTGTTGTCGCAGCGATAAAAAAGTCAGTGTCTGATACAAACCATATAACGAGGAGAGGTCTAAGATGGAAAACCGTGTCAAAATTTTGATCGCAGACGGGAACGAGGAATTCTGCGCTCACGTCAAGCGGAGGCTGGAACAGGTTTCCGGCTACGAGATCGTCGGTACCGCCGCCGACGGTCAGCGCGCAGTCGAGCTGATGCGCGCGGCAAAACCGGATGTGCTGGTTCTGGATCTGATGCTGTCGAAGCTGGACGGCATCACGGTCCTCAAGCGCGCCCGGGAGATGGACAAGCCGCCGGCAGCGCTGGTGCTGACGGGGTTCATGACGGAGTATGTGGCCGGGATGGCCGCGTCGCTCGGTGTGCAGTATTTTATGACGAAGCCGTGCGAGCTGGACGCCGTAGCCGAGCGCATCCACGAGATGACTGCGATCGACGGTCAGCTCCGCCAGTCGGCGCAGCGCCGGCAGGAGGTCAATATCGAGGCCATGGTCACCTCGATCATCCATGAGATCGGCGTGCCCGCGCATATCAAGGGCTACCAGTATCTGCGCGAGGCGATCATGATCGCCGTGCAGGATATGGACGTCATCAACGCCATCACGAAGGTGCTCTATCCGCAGGTCGCCAAGACCTTCGCCACCACGCCCTCACGCGTGGAGCGCGCGATCCGCCACGCCATCGAGGTCGCGTGGGACCGCGGCGATCTCGAGACGCTGCAGCGCTTCTTCGGCTACACGGTCTCGAATACCAAGGGCAAGCCGACCAACTCGGAATTCATCGCGCTCATCGCCGACAAGCTGCAGCTGCAGCTGAAAAACGGGCAGGCGATCTGAGCGCGGCCAAAAAGCTGCTGAAATGCTGTCAAACGATCCGGCCCGGGGCAGTGCGCTGCCCCGGGCCGGGACTTTCTTCGTTCCCGGGAAATTTCTGCTTGCGTATGCGCGGAAGGTGTGCTATAATCCGGACAGATGGTTAAAGACCTCTAACTGAAATGGGGAGAGCCCAACCCTGCAGCCAAAGCTGCGAGGGGGTCCGGAGGACCGGAAGACAGGGGCAAAGTCTATCCGCTAGTTAGAGATATCTAACCAAATTCAAACCGAAAGGACGAGCTTATGAGTGTTGTGATTTTGGGCGGCAACGAATGTATGGAACGCCGCTATAAGGACCTTTGCAAGAGCTATCAATGTCAGTCGAAGATCTTCACGAAGCCCGCCGGCGGACTTCGGAACAAACTGGGGAATCCCGATCTGATGATCTTTTTTACCAATACCATGTCCCACAAGATGGTGCAGGGAGCGCTCAGCGAGCTGAAGGGGCAGAACACCATCATCGAGCGCTGCCACACGAGCTCCCTGTCCGCGCTGCGCGGGATTTTGGATAAGTACGCCGTGCAGGGTGCATTCTGATGTCAGAGGAGCTTGTGATCCGGCAGGCCGCGCCGACGCTCGCCGGGATCAAGACGGGCAGTCTCTTTCCCTGCCCGTGCGAGGACAAGGCGGCGCTGCTCGCCGAGATCCGCGCGTTCAACCGGCGCTATCAGGCCCGCGGCCTGTGCCTGCTGCCGCTGCGGTTTACGAAGGGAAAGGCTCTTTTGTATCTCTACCGCCCGGCGGCTTTGCAGCGGGATCTGGATTCCGACGCGGCGGCCAAACTGCTGGCCGGGGCCGGATATCCCTGCGGCAGCTGCGGCGGCTGCGTGGCGGCGCTCGTGCGGCGGATGCGCAGCTCGGCGGAATTTCCGCACGAGGTCGGCCTGTTTCTCAGCTACCCGCCGGAGGACGTGAAGGGCTTCATCGAAAACCGCGCGGCGAACGCCAAATGCACCGGCGTCTGGAAGGTGTACGGCGACGAGCGGCAGGCGCGGCAGACGTTTGCAAAATATAAAAAATGTACGCAGGTTTACTGCGAGCGCTGGCAGTCCGGCTCCGGATTGGACAAGCTGGCCGTCGCAGACCGATAAAGCAGACCCGGCTGGCCGCAGACCGGCCGTCCGGGACCAGAAAGGATGACAGATTATGAAGAAAACAGCAGTGATCTATTGGAGCGGCACGGGCAACACCGAGGCCATGGCAAACGCAGTTGCAGAGGGCATGCGGCAGGCAGGCGCGGAATGCAGCGTCCTGACGTCGGCCGACGTCACCGCGGATACGGTCGCGGCGCTGGAGGCCGTCGCGCTCGGCTGCCCGGCCATGGGCGCGGAGGAGCTGGAGGAGACGGAGTTCGCACCGATGTTCGACGGGATCAAGTCCGCGCTCGCGGGCAAGGCTGTCGCGCTGTTCGGCTCCTATGGCTGGGGCGACGGCGAATGGATGCGCACGTGGGAAGAGGACTGCGCCTCTGCCGGCATCCGGCTGGCAGCTGACAGCGTGACCTGCTGCGAAGCGCCGGACGACAAAGCGCTGAGCGCCTGCCAGGCCCTCGGTAAGAAGCTGGCGGAGTAAGGCCGCGGCCGCTTGACAGCGCCCCTGCCGTGTGCTATATAATATGGAAAAACACGACAGGAGACGCTGATATGCTGCAGATCACAAAGGGCCCGACCCTGCAGGAGGCTCAGATCCCGTTTGCCTGGGTCGAGGTCCGGTATCCGGACAAGGACCGGCGGGACGAGGCGGGCTTTTATGCCATGGTCGACGAGCATCTTGCTGCGCTGTGCGAGCGATACAGGGACTATGTCCGTGCGGACGTGTTCGGCCAGAATCCGTATTTCCGGTTCTTCCGGAAGTTCAAAAAGACCTATCCGGTCATGATGCAGTTTGAATCCGTGCTGCTCAAGGGCCGGGAGTTCCCCAAGAGCAATGCCGTGACCGCCGTGCCGTTTCTGGCTGAGCTGGAAACGCACGTGCTGACGGGGACGCATGATGTTGAGCAGCTGCTCGGCCCGGCTGAGCTGTATCTGGCCCAGGCGAAGGAGCCGTTTGCGGGGCTGCGCGGCGATCTGGTCCATACGTATCCCGGCGATCTCTGCGCCCGCGACGAGGGCGGCATCATCTTTAGCATGATCGCCGGCGCCGACGCGCGGACCTGCGCGCGGCAGACCAGCCGCCATGTGTTCTATCCGGTCTTCGGCGTGCCGGGGCAGGACCCCGCCGCGCTCCGCCCAACGCAGGAGCGGCTGGCCGAATACGCGAGGATCCTCGCACCCGACGCGGAGGTCTCGTGCCAGATGATCTGACGGAAAAACAGCTGCAGGCGTCCGCATCCATGCGGGCGCCTGTATTTTTTATCAGACTGTGAACAGATTTCGCTTCTTTTGTGAATTTTAGCACTCTCCTATTGACACTGCTAAAACCGGTGCTATACTGAAGCTGTTCCTGAGGGAGGGACGGAAAGAAAGCCCCGAGGGAACAAAATACAATGTCGTTACATGAAGGGTACGCAAGTCCCGCCGGGAGCTGGCTCCCGGTGCGCAGTACGAATGGAGGTATGACTTATGGTGCCCAGCATTTTTGGTGAAAATCTGTTTGATGAATTCTGGAACGATCCGTTTGATATGGACAGGATGCTGCCGCGCGGCCGCGATCCGCTCTATGGCAAGCACAGCAAGAACCTTATGAAGACCGACGTGCGGGAGACCGAGGGCTCGTATGAGCTGGATGTCGACCTGCCGGGCTTCAAGAAGGATGAGGTCAATGTGGAGCTGAACAACGGCTATCTGACCATCGAGGCCGCCAAGAGCCTCGACAAGGACGATGCCGACAAGCAGGGCCGCTACATCCGGCAGGAGCGCTACGCGGGCTCGATGAGCCGCAGCTTCTACGTCGGCGAGGGTCTGGAGCCGAAGGATATCCGTGCAAAGTTCGAAAACGGCATCCTGCAGCTCTCTATCCCGAAGAGCGCCCCGAAGCAGCTGCCGAAGACGACGGCGATCGCGATCGAGTGAGTAAAAATCAAACCGCAAAAGAGGTGCAGGCCAACAAATTTGGCCTGCACCTTTTTGCGTGGCTGGCGGCATCCCAGCCTTCCCCTATGAGGGGAAGGTGGCACGGCGGAGCCGTGACGGATGAGGTGGGAGCACTTGCGTCCGGGCGACATGGTCCACCTCATCAGTCGCCTGCGGCGACAGCTTCCCCTCATAGGGGAAGCCTTGGGGTGCGCAGATCCAAAGCCTCCCCTTCCAGGGGAGGTGGCTCGGCGAAGCCGAGACGGAGAGGTCGCTGCAAATTTGATACAACCTCTCAGTCAGCCTTCGGCTGCCAGCTCCCCTGTAAGGGGAGCCATGGATGGCGCGTTCTGTAGGGGCGGAAGGGGCCGCCTCGCAGGCGCTTCGTGCCGGCTTCCCTGGGAGGGGAGCCTTTTTGTGCGCTCTGCGCATTGACAGGAGGGTGCGTGGGCCGGTATAATCGCATCAAAAGACTTGGGAGGCTGGGCGATGAGCTGGGATATTCTTTTGTTTGATCTGGACGGAACGCTGACGGACTCCGGGCCGGGCATCATGCACGCGGCGAAGACCGCGCTGCAGTCGTTCGGCATCGACGGCCTGAGCGAGCAGGAGCTGCGCTATTTTGTCGGCCCGCCGCTGTGGGAGTCGTTCGGCAAGTATCTGCCGGAGGAACAGATCTCCGCGGCCATCGACCGGTTCCGGGAATACTACCGCGTGACCGGCTGGCTGGAAAACGAGCCGTATCCCGGCGTGCGGGAATGCCTGCAGGCGCTGCAGGACGCGGGCAAGCGGATGTACGTCGCGACCTCGAAGCTCGAGACCATGGCGCGGCAGGTACTGGCGCATTTTGACCTGCTGCAGTATTTTGCGGGCGTCTGCGGCGGCAGCGCGGAGGATCCGGAGGCCGGGAAGAAGGTCAATGTTGTGCGACGGGTCCTGCGGGAGAACGGCACGGACGATCTTTCCCGCGCGGTCCTCTCCGGTGACCGGGAATATGACATTCTGGGCGGCCATCAGGCGGGCGTGCAGACCGTCGGCGTTCTGTACGGCTACGGCAGCCGCGCGGAGCTGACGGCTGCGGGCGCGGACTTCCTCGCTGCCTCCCCGGAGGAGCTGCAGAGGCTCCTGCTGGGATAACAAAGAACAGAAAGATCCCCGAAGACGTTGTCTTCGGGGATCTTTTTATGCGTACCAGTTGTTGACATCCTGCAGGAGCTTGCGGTAGCGGTCCATATTGGCCCGGGTGACGAGCGGCGCGTCAAGCGAGGTGAAGAAGGGGCAGCTGTTGCCGCGCAGGAGGGTATCGAGCGCGATCACGCTCGTCTGCGCTTCCTCGTACAGCGGCTGGGCCACGAAGGCCTGCACCTCGCCGCTCTCGACAAGGTCGAGCGTCTCGTCGGTATAGTCGGTGCCGACGATGATCATATCGTCCCGGCCGAGCGCCCGCTTGGCCGCGGCCCAGCAGGCGCAGGCCGCGCCGGCCGTCGTGTACGCGCCGAGCAGATCCGGCGTTTTTTTTCATATAGTCCATGACGAGCTGCACCGGGTTGAGCGGCAGGTGCATCTGCAAAATCTGCCGCTGGAAGCCGCTGAAGACGATCAGGTTCTTGTCGGGGGAGAAGTCTTCATTGATATATACAAAGTTCCGGTGGCCCAGCTGCGTCAGCCAGCACACGAGGCGGTAGGCCGCGGCGGCATAGTCCCAGCGGACGTTGAAAAACGGCTTGCGGCTGAAATTGCCGTCCAGCACCAGAATATCCGGGGAGGCGGAGGCGATCAGATCGAGCTTGCTGCGGTCGAGCTCGTCGAAGGTGACGAGCAGCATGCAGCCGGTGAGCTTGGCGGGAAAATCCTCCATGAGCTGCTGCAGCGTGAGGATGTGCAGCTGCGCGCGCTGCTGCGCGGCAAAGTCGGCGATCCCCTGCAGCAGGGCGGGGGGCGGCATCCGCAGCCCGGCGCCGGGGATGAGCACGACGGCGCGCGAATCGGTGCACGACCGGGAGGGCGGGGCGTAGTTCATCTCCTGCACGATCCTGAGGATATTGGCGCGCGTGGCCTCGGAGATGCCCTTGCGGCCGTGGATGGCCAGCGAAACGGCGGCGGCGGAGACACCAGCGCGCTCGGCAATGTCCTTATTTGTGACCTTTCCCATAAAAAGCTCCTTCTGTGCGCACACTGCGCGGTCAACATCTCCATCGGCGTCGTGGATAAGGGCCTGGGCTCCGGCTGCGGCATCAACATCAACTCGACCGAAGAGGAGATCAACGCCACCGCCAAGCACATCCGCGAGGTCATCGCGGGCCTGTAAGAAAAGCAGGAGGGCATCCAAATGAAACGAATCAAGACCGCCGTCGTCGGCTGCGGCTCGATCAGTGATATCTACATGACGAACCTCACGAACGGGGAGTTCACGGTCATGGAGCTCGTCGCGTGCAGCGACCTGATGGTGGAACGTATGAACGCCAGCGCCGCGAAGTTCGGGATCAAGGCCATGAGCCTTGACGAGATCTGCGCGGACCCGGAGATCGAGATGGTCATCTGCCTGACCACGCCCGCGGCCCACTATTCCATCATCAAGCAGGCGCTGCTGGCGGGCAAGCACGTGTTCAGTGAGAAGATGATCGCCGTCGACCTCTGGCAGGGCAAGGAGCTGGTGCAGATCGCGAACGAGAAGGGGCTGCATCTGGGCGTCGCGCCCGATACCTTCCTCGGCGCCTCCGTGCAGACGGCCAAATACATCGTGGACAAGGGCCTGATCGGCAAGCCCCTGAGCTGCCGCGCGTCCATCTCCCGTGATTACGGCATTTACGCCGAGTTCCTGACGCATCTGGCCAAGAAGGGCGCGGGCATCGGCTTCGACATGGGCGGCTACTACCTGACGGCGCTGGCCGCCATCCTCGGCCCGGTCCGGTCCGTCGCCGCGTTCACGGCGACGAATGACCCCGACCGCGTCAACACCCGCATCGGCGCGCCGGGCTTCGGCCAGGCATACGATGTGCAGGTGCCGAACGTCATCTCGGCGACGATGCAGTACGCAAACGGTGTTCTGGGCACACTGCACATGAACTCCGACTGCATCGAGGACGAGGAGACCTGCCTGAAGATCTATGGCACGGAGGGCATCCTCACCATGGGCGACCCGAACCAGTTCGGCGCGCCGGTGTACCTGCAGAAGCCGCTGTGTGAGCCGGTGGAATTCCCGTTCACGCACGGGTATCAGGAGAACTCCCGCGGTCTCGGCGCGGCGGAGATGGCCTGGTCCATCCTGGCCGGACGCGATCACCGCGCGAGCAAGGAGATGGCCTACCACGTCTTTGAGACGATGCACGGCATCATGACGAGCGCGGAGACGGGCAGCTTCTACCAGCTGCAGTCCACGTTCCAGACCCCCGCCGCCCTCCCCGCCGGCTACCGCAGCGTGGGCGACTGGTCCCGAAAGGAAGAATCCGCACTGATCTGAGCAGAGGAGGCGTCTATGAGAAAGGTACAACTGGAGCTCCTGCGGCCGGGCGAGATCCTGGCGGAGCGTGAGCGCTGCTCGACCGTCTACCTGCCGGTCGGCCCGCTGGAGTGGCACGGCCCCGCCATGCCTTACGGCACGGACGCGCTGCTGGCGCAGTCGCTGGCTAGGTGCGCGGCGGAGAGGACCGGTGGCGTCGTAATGCCGACGCTGTTCATCGGCACGGAGCGCGAGCGCCCGGCGTCGATCCTGCGCGACAAGGGCTTTGAAAACCCGGAGCAGCTGTATGTGCTCGGCATGGACGTGCCGAAAAACAGCATGAAGAGCTTCTACGCCCGCGAGGACATGTTCGCCGTGATCGTCCGCGAGCACCTGCGGCTGCTGGTGCAGCAGGGCTACCGGCTCATCGTGATCGTCAACGGCCACGGCGCGTGGGGGCAGACCTCGACGCTCGAACGGCTGGCCGTTGAGTTTTCGAACGAAACGCCCTCGAAGGTCATCGTCGGCTTTCCGACGATCGCCCGCGAAGGCGAGACGATCGACTTCGGCCACGCCTGCGACGTGGAGACCTCACTCATGCAGTATCTGACGGACGGCTGTGTCGATCTTTCCCAGCTGCCGCCCCGGGATGTGAAGCTCAAATACACCGACTGGGGCATCGCGGACGACTGCGTGTTCACCGGTCATCCGCCCGCGGACAAGTGCGTCGTCCGCGACCCGCGCGACGCCGCACCGGAAAAGGGCGAGAACTTCTTCCATGTCGCGCTGGAGCACCTGTGCAAGCAGGTCACGGACGCGTACCAGCATCTATAAAACACACGAAAAGGGAACGGCGCTGCCGCTCCCTTTTCAAAAAGGAGCGCCTATGCAGATCGAACACAGAATGGACGCGAAGCGCGGCAATCTGATCTGGCTGTCCGACGGCCGGACGGAGGCTGCCGCCGCGCTGGATTTCGGCATCCGCATCGTGCACCTGAGCTGCGCGGGGAAGCCGAACCTCTTTTACAGCCAGCCGGATGATCTGTCCGACGGACTGGCGACGGAGGCGGGCTGGCGCATCTACGGCGGGCACCGCTTCTGGTCCTCACCGGAGAGCACGCGGTCCTACTACCCGGACAACGCGCCGGTCGCCTGCGAGCTGCTCGCGGACGGCGTCTGCCTGCGGCAGCGGACCGACCCCTGGACCGGCTTTGAAAAGACGCTCATCCTGCGCTTTCTGCCGGACGGGCGGCTGTCGGCGGAGCATATCCTGACGAACCGCAATCCGCAGACCGTACAGGCGGCCGCCTGGGGCGTCTGCACGCTCCGCGGCGGCGGGACGGCCCGGATCCCGTTCCCCGGTGGAACGGCAGGGGAATATACGCCCGGCCGCGTCCTGTCGCTCTGGGGCCAGACGTCGCTCGCGGATGAGCGGCTGCAGTTCGGGCCGGAGGAGATCTGCGCGCGCCATCTGCCGCGCGGCACGAGTCTGAAGCTCGGCGTCTACACGGCGAAGGGGAAGATCACGGCGGAAAATCTCGGCCAGCGGCTGACGGTCAGCTGCGAGGTCCATCCGATCGCGCAGTGCGCCGACCACGGCTGCAACGTGGAGTTGTATCTGAACCCTGACGTCATGGAGCTTGAAACGCTCGGCGTGCTCGCAAGACTCGCGCCGGGGCAGAGCACCCATCACACGGAATTCTGGACGCTCGAGCCTCTGTCGGAGGGCTGAACAAAGAAAACGCCTCCGTATGACCTGGTGGGTCATACGGAGGCGCTGTTTTTAAGGAGAGGTCAGACCGGCGGGCGGAGATAGAGCGTGAGGCTGCCGGGGATGTAGCTCATGCTCAGACTGACGGTCTCGCCGGACAGAAGCGTTCCGATGGAAACGTAGGCCTGACCGCGGACTTCCTCCGACGTCTCTTCCAGTACGGTAAAGCCTGCCTGCTCCAGCTGCTTACGGTAGCTGCGGTAGTCATTCTCGGTGAGATCGGTGAGACTGATGCTGCAGCTTTCGTGCCCGGGCTCCAGCATTGCCCACGCAACGCGGCCGGGCGGCACGGGAAGCCCCGCCGTATAGTCGTTTTCGGGCCACACCCCCGCGTCCAGCATGACGATGCCCGTCTGTGCATCCCCGGCAGCCTGCGCGGGAGCGGCTGAATCGGAGCACGCCGCCAGAGACAGCAGGAAAAGGGCCGCAGCAACCAAAACAAGCTTCTTCATGCCGCCCTCCTGCCGCTGCGGGCGGCCCGGATGAGCTGGAGGATGGCAAACGCGGCCGCGAGGATCCCGGCTGCGAGAAGGAGCAGGGTCACGTCAAACCCGGCCCCTTCGACCCGGATGTTCGTCATGGCGTCCGCCTGTCCGATCGCGCCGGGCGGCACGCGCTGCGCGGCTGCGGCGGCATAGAGCGCGAACGCGGCGGCGGCCACGGCGAGAGAAATAGCGATCTGGATCAGCCGGTTTCGCCTCCGGCGCGCGGCGGGATCGAAGCCGAACTGCTCCGCAGTCCGGTCGGCAAATTCCCGCGGCGTCCCCAGCCGCTCCGCGACCTGCTGCTCGCTTTCTCCGTGCTCCGCGGCGGAGGCGAAGATCTCCTGCAGATCCCGCACGACCTCGGTCTTCGCGCTGCGGGGGATATGCAGGTCCTTTCTGACCTGCCGGATATACTGTTTTTTCATTTGGCTTCCTCCGTTTGCTGATAAGCGGCGAGAAAGGCGTTGACGCAGTCCGCGTAGCTCGCCCAGAACCCGATCAATTCCTGCAATACTTCCTTGCCCCGGGGCGTGAGGGAGTAATATTTTTTTGCGCCCCCGTTCGCCGCCGCCGGAGCCAGACGGCACCGGATCAGCCCGCCCTCCTGCAGGCGGTACAGGATGGGGTAGATCGTCCCTTCCTTTGCATAGCCCAGCACGGACGCGCTGGCATTGAGCGCGGCGATCAGTTCATAGCCGTAGGTCTCTTTCCGCCCGATCAGGGACAGGAGGATCATCTCCAGAGAGCCTTTTTTGAATTGCTGTACATATCGGTCCTCCATACGCATCCTCCAACCTTAGTATTGCTATTTAGTATTCCTAAGTAGTAAGCCCATTATACATAGCCTCGCCGTGTTTGTCAATAGCCGTTTGAAAAAGACGACTCTGAGCGGCAAAGACTTTATGCTTGCGCGGCAGGGGCGGATGCGTTATACTGAAAACAGAGGAAAAAACAGGGATGCAGCCGAAAGGCGGCGGAGGAGGGCCGGGATGAAGCGGAATGCAGGATGGATGCTGCTGGCGGCGCTCTGCGTGCTGTTGTGCGCGTGCCGCGCGCAGGGCTCGGCTGTCCCGGCTGCAGCTGCCGGACGATACTTCGGCGAGTCGGTCTGCATCTACGGCGGCGAACGGACGCCGATGGACGAGGTCTACAGCGGCGAGAGCTATCTGGAGCTGCGGGAGGACGGGCGCGGGACGCTCTGCCTCGGCGGCGACGAGGCGGAATTTCGCTGGCAGCTGGACGGGACGGCGCTCACGCTGACCTCCGGCCGCGAGACCTGCCGCGGAACGCTGGAAAACGGGCGGATCGAGACAGACCTGTTCGGCGCGGACATCCGCCTGAGCTTCCGCCAAAGCGCCGCACCGGCGCAGGAACCCGCGCAGCCGGAAGAAGCCGGACCGGCCGCGGAAGAATCGCCCGAGCCGGATGCGATCAGCTGGCCCGGCGACTGGTACGGCTGGTACGCGATCGTCGACGCGGGCAGCGACTATGACGAGTTCAAGGACAGCGCCTGGGCCGCCTGCGCCCGCATCACGCGGACGGAGGACGCCGGGAGCATCGAGGTCTGGGATACCGAGACGGCCGCGGGCGAGCGCATCGGCAAAATGAAGATCCGCTTCGCCAAGGGCGAGGGCCCGTCCGGCAGTCTGGCGCTGAAAAGCGGGAAGTTCTGGGACGAAACGCTGCAGAAAGACGGCTGGAGCTGCGACCCGGCACGGACGGACGTGCGGAATTTCCCGCAGATGATCTGCCTCAGCGCCCTTGCGGGCGACCCGGCGTCGGACAGCTGGTTCCGGATCCGGCTGTATTTGCGGCCGTGGGGCGTGGACTGGTCCGACGTGCGGACCGGGGATGTGAGCGGCTGCTGGTATGAGGATATGATGCCGCCGGGCTACGACAGCTGGTACGCGCGGCTTCTGGCGCAGGGCACGGCGCAGATGCCGGATTCGTTCGGCGAGGGCTGGGCACTGCTGCGCGAAGGCGGCGATTGACAAACCGGGGCGCGTCCCCGTAGAATAAAGATGGAAGATCACGGACTGCGCCGCAGCCCTTTGCGGGGGGCGGCGAAGGAAAGGAGAACGAATATGGCTTTTTGTCCCTATTGCGGCAGCGAGGTAGAGCAGGGCGCGAAGTTCTGCACCGAATGCGGCGCCGCGCTTGAGCAGCAGACGCCCCAGCCGCAGCCCGCGGCGCAGATCCGGCCCGCCGCGCCGCAGCCGCAGCGCGCGGACGGCTTCCCGCCTCCGCCGGAGGCTCCGTATCCCGCGCCGCAGCCGAAGACGGCGAAAAAGCGCTCCAAAGCGCCGCTCATCATCGGGATCGTTGCGGGCGTGCTGGTGCTGCTGGCTGTCCTGTGGGGGCTGATCGGCAGAAGGCTCTTTGTGCCCTATGAAATGCAGACGGAGCCGGAGGATCCGTCGCTGCATACCGCCACGCAGACGGAATTCTGGAACGGCGACTGGTACGGCTGGTGGATCATCGAGTCCGGCACCGGCGACTACGCGCTCAGCGAGGGCGGCTGGTGGGACGCCTGTGCCCGCATCGACCTCGGCGAGGACGGCAGCGGAACGCTCACCCTCTGGGACGATTCCTGCGAGGCAGGGGAGTACATCGCCCAGGCAAGCGTGCAGGCGGAGGCCGACCTCACGACGAGCGGACGGCTCGTCTCGACGGGCGGCAGCTTCCTGAACTGCCCGCTGACCGGTGCGGACGCGTGGTATATCGACGCGGCTGCGCCCGAATCCATGCCGTATCACGACATGATCTGCATCTCCGGCGTCTATACCGACCCAGAGGGCAGCGGCAGCTCCTTCGTCTATACGATCTATCTGCGCCCCTGGGGCATGGACTGGGAGGATGTGCGCGCTGCGGACGAATCGCTCCTGCCGTATTACTACGACGACTGGTACCTGCCCCTGATCGAAGCGGGCGGCAGCATGCCGGACCAGATCGGCGAAGCACTGAGCTACGCATAACACAAAACGCGCAGGCAGCCGTCTGCGCGTTTTCTGCCGGTTGCCACAATGTACAGGCTATGGTATAATACAAAAAAGCAATTTGCGGGAGGAATGCAGATATGGAACTTGCGGAACAACGATATCAGCACTGGTGTGCGCAGAAGACGCTGGACCCGGAGCTGCGGCAGGAGCTTGCCGCCATGCAGAACGACGCGGACAAGATCACTGACGCGTTTTACCGCGATCTGGAGTTCGGCACGGCCGGTCTGCGCGGCGTTCTGGGCGCGGGCACGAACCGGATGAATATCTATGTCATCCGCCGCGCGACGCAGGCGGTCGCCGACTATCTCAACGAGACGGACCTGCCGAAGACCGTCGCCATCGGCCATGACAGCCGCATCAAGAGTGACGTTTTCGCCCGGGAGGCTGCAGCGGTCTTCGCTGCCAACGGTATCACGGCGTATCTCTATCCCCGGCTCGAGCCGGTCCCGGCGCTGAGCTTCGCCGTGCGGCATTTGCACTGCGGCCTTGGCATCTGCGTGACGGCCAGCCACAACCCCGCGGCCTACAACGGCTACAAGGTCTACGGCTCCGACGGCTGCCAGATGACGCCCGAGGCCGCCAAGCGCGTGGTCGCGCTGCTGGAGCAGATGGATTATTTCACGGCCGCAAGAACAGAGGACTTTGACGCCGCGCTCGCCGCCGGCCGCATCCGGTATATCCCGGACGAGGTGCTGGACGCGTTCGTAGACGCCGTCTATGCCCAGCGCGTCGGCAGCGGCGACGGCATTGCGGACCTGAAGCTCGTCTATACGCCGCTCAACGGCGCGGGACTCGAATGCGTCAGAAAGCTCACGCAGAAGCTCGGCATCCGGAACATGACCATCGTCAAGGAGCAGGAGCAGCCGGACGGCCATTTCCCGACCTGCCCGTACCCGAACCCCGAGATCCGCCAGGCGATGGAGCTCGGACTGCAGTACTGCGACCGCGTGCACCCCGACATCCTCATCGGCACCGACCCGGACTGCGACCGCTGCGGCACCGCCGTACCTGACGGCAAGGGCGGCTACCGCCTCATCTCCGGCAACGAGATGGGCGTCATCCTGCTGGATTTCATCTGCCGCAGCCGCATCGCCAACGGCACGATGCCGGAAAACCCCGTCGCCGTCACGACGATCGTCTCGACCGACATGGTCACGGCCGTCGCCAACAAATACGGCGTGGAACTGCGCCGCGTGCTGACGGGCTTCAAGTATATCGGCGAGCAGATCGCCCTGCTGGAGGCGGGTGGTCATCCCGAGCGCTATATCTTCGGCTTTGAAGAGAGCTACGGCTACCTCTCCGGCCCGCACGTGCGCGATAAGGACGCGGTCAACGCCGTGCTGCTCATCTGCGAGGCTGCGGCCTGGTACGCGAAAAAGGGTATGACGCTCGGCGACGCGATCGACGCGCTCTACGCCGAGTTCGGCTGCTTCTGCAACGCGCAGAAGAGCTTCACCTTCGCCGGCGAGACCGGCATGGAGAAGATGGCGTCGCTGATGTCCGGCCTGCGCACACACCCGCTGCAGAGCGTCGCGGGCCTGCCGGTCGAGGGCTTTACGGATTACGAGCAGGACGGCACCGGCCTGCCGAAGGCCAACGTGCTCGAATACCGCCTGCCCGGCGGCGCGAAGCTCATCATCCGCCCCTCCGGCACAGAGCCGAAGATCAAGGCCTACCTCAGCGCCGTCAAGCCAACCGTAGAAGAAGCCACCCGCCAGCTCGATTCCCTCGCCGCCGCAGCCGCCGAGCTGCTGGCCTGACGGCAAACTAGCGAAAAAAATAAAAAACCTCTTGCAAAACCAGACTGGATATGCTATGATACACAAGCTAATTCAATAGCTATCCGGGTGTGGCGAAGTTTGGTATCGCGCTTGAATGGGGTTCAAGAGGCCGCTGGTTCGAATCCAGTCACTCGGACCATGCAGAGTGTCCTTATAGGATCTGAGTATCCTGTAATGGACACTCTGCTTTTTTATGTAGAAAATGGTGAAAAGTTGGAGCTGTCGATGCTCACCCGTTCCCGCAGGCACAGCAGCTTGACCTTATGCTCGGTCAGCAGGTCGATGTGCTGCTTTGTCATGCCCCAGTCCCGCCCTATACGGTCAAGGCTGCTTATCAGCACCACATCCACCTTTCCGGCAAGGACGGCCTCCATCACTTCTTGAAGAGCCGGACGGTCAAGGGTCATTCCAGAGCCATGCTCGGCGGCAGCACCAACGATGGCGTACCCGGCTTGTTCCGCATAACGGCGGAGCTTGGCGGCCTGCTGTTCCAAAGAAAAGCTATCGTCGTGAGCGACCCGGCAATAAAAATAGGCTTTCATCGTGTCGTACCTCCTTATACCGCAACCTGTTCCGGGGCGTAGCTGAGTGCTACGCCTTTTCTTGTTTCCATGATAATGTCGGCCTCCGGGATCTTCCGGCGATCCGGCACATCAAAGGCACCGATGCAGTTGTAGTAGATCACGACACGCTGATTGGTAACGCCGTCCTGCTTTTCAGCGTGGTACACCTCAATGTGGTCGATCAGCTCTGCGACCATACGCTTTGTAATGGTGGTCGCGTCTGTGTACCGCCGCACCGTTTCAAGAAAATCGTCAATGTCCATGCGCTTGCTCTCGTCTTTTTTCAGTTCCAGCCGCAGAGCCTTGATCTTCTTGGCGTTTTCGCCCTGCTCCTGTTCATAGCGTTTGGACATTTTGGCAAACCGGGCATCGTCGATCTTGCCTGCCACATTGTCCTCATAGAGCCGTTCAAAGAGCATATCCAGTTCCCGGTCACGGGCAGTCAAAGCGTCCAGCTCCCGCTGCTTGCGGAGCGCGGTATTTTCCGCTACCTTTGCCGAGCGTCCGATCATGGCCTTGATAAAGTCATTTTCGTACTCGCTGGCGAAGCAGGCCAACCGCTTGACCTCGTATAAAACGACCTGCTCCAAGAAGTCCAGCCGGATATAGTGCGTCTTGCTGCACTTGCGATAGCCGGAGTTATGATTTTGACAACTGAAAAACTTGATGTCGTGGTTGTTCTGGTTGAAGTGAAAATTGAGATTGCCGCCGCACTCCGGGCATTTTAGCAGGCCGGAGAATACGCTGGGCTCCTGCGTGACCGTGGGCTTTTTGCGGCGCGTCCCCTTTTGGAGCGCCTGCACCTTTTCCCAAGTCTGGCGGTCAATGATAGCCTCATGGACATTGAGGAAGATCGCCCGGTTTTCCTCCGGGTTCTCGATCCGCTTTTTCATCTTGTAGGACTTGGAGTAGCTTTTGAAGTTGATGACATCGCCGCAGTATTCCTGCAAGGTGAGGATCTTCTTGACGGTGGTGTGTCCCCATTTGGTAGGCTCCACGGTACTTTTTGACCCGCCCCGGCTTGTCCCACGGCTGCGCCAGTAGTAGGTGGGATTGACCACGCCATCGGCGGCAAGACGGGCGGCAATTTCCGCCAGTCCGTACCCCTCCAGCGCCATACGGTAGATCCGGCGCACCACCTCGGCGGCCTCCGGCTCTACTACCCAAAAGCGGGGATCGTCTGGGTTTTTGATATAACCGTAGGGCGGCGGAGAAAGCGGAACTCCCGCGTTGCCTTTCATCTTGTTCACGATCCGGCGCTTCTTGGAAATGTCTTTCGCATAATACTCGTTCATAATATTTTTGAACGGAGTAAAATCGTCCTCGCCCTCGTCGCTGTCCACGCCGTCGGAAACGGCCACCAGCCGCACATCATGGAGCGGGAAAAACTCCTCGGTGAGCTTACCCACCTCAATGTAGTTGCGGCCCAGCCGGGAAAGGTCCTTCACAAACACGGCGGCAGCCTTGCCAGCGGCAAGCTGCTCCATCATGTCGTTGAAACCGGGGCGGTCCATCGTAACACCGGAAATACCATCGTCCAGGAAATGGACCAGGTTGGTGTAACCTTTTTCCTTTGCCACCTTAGTCAGCAGTTTCTTTTGGTTCCCGATGCTGTAACTCTCGCCCTCCAGGTTGTCATCGCGGGAAAGCCGCTCATAGAGGAACGCGGTCACAGCACGGGATTTGCGGTTGTTCGACTGTCTCATTCAGTCCTCCTTCCTCCGGGACAGCCGAATAGCAATATAACTTGTCTATGTTCATTATACCGCCATCCGCTGTCCCTGTCAGCCGGGTCCGGGAGATTTACTTCGCTTCGCTCTCGGCCTTCATCAACCGCAGGAGGATGCTGCCCAGGGTGTCCGGGCCTTCTTTCTGAAAAACGGACTCAACAACAAACGACCTATTGCCGAAGCGATAGGTCGTCTTTTCATCCCAGGATTGTCTCGTTGCGCCGGTCTTTCCGGCAGCATTTTTATCTTGCATGATAGATCCCCTTTCGCAAAAAGTCATTGTTACGAAAGA
>ERZ836939.1587-NODE-1587-length-25527-cov-11.247919_pt1 | contig 25527 bp, 23 predicted proteins | sample MGYA00519912_ERZ836939 | MGnify/ENA primary metagenome ERZ836939 (study PRJEB31850, sample SAMEA3708810) | human gut metagenome | biome: human gut; feature: human-associated habitat; material: faeces | place: China | collected 2014 ...
GCTGAAGCTCTATGTCCACCCATCGATGGAGAGCAAGCGCCGCTGTATCCAGAGCATCGCTTTCCTCAAAATCGGCGCATGATCATCTGAAAATAATGACGTTTTGTGTCCACCGGCAGCTGCGCCGGTGGCTTTTTTTGCGCCCATTTCCCGTCAGAACTCCCGTCAGCAGGCGGCAAGGTGCTTGCTGCCACAGGTATTTCCAATCTTAATTCACATGGATTGGGACACTTTACGTGAATTTTTTGCTCAAAAATAAAACGGCCTTCGCAGCACACTACGCCCACGAATGCCGGTTCACTGGCAGGAACTCCTGCCGGTAAAAAGCAGACCGTTGACGAGGCGTCGCTTTTGTTCCATGCTCAGGCGCGTATCTGACTTATCTCCCGCAGTTGGAGCTTCACAGTGACCGGTTCGCGGGGACTTTCACCCCATTCCGCATTGAGTTCGTTCCCTTTAGAAACGAACACCTGAACAGTCTATTCCTTTCTTTTATTTTAGCGCATTTTTCTGAAAATGCACGAATTATTTTGAAGAAGGCTCCTTCTGATTTCCTTTCTTAGATTCAGATTTCTTTTTCTGTATTGGTTCTCAGCTAGAGTTTGCCCTTCAAGCTGCGCCGTGGTGTCGCGCCACTGGTGACAGCAAAACCGCGGACGCTCCCCTTGGTGGGCGCGTCCGCTTTGCTATTTGCCATCCATACTTATAATGTATAAGTTCGACGTACAGCTGCCGTTTTTGCGGTGCCGGCGCTGGCGCTGGATGTATCCGGCACGTTCCAGATCGTTCAACGCCCTTTGCACTGTGCGCGGCGAGAGATGCAGGTCGCGGGCAATGGTTTTCACACCCGGCCAGCAGCTCCCGCCGCCTGCACGGTCACGGAGGTACATATAGACCGTCCGCGCTCGATGCGGCAGGTCGGGATCAGCGTAAATCTCATCGAAGAAGCTCATTTCTCGCCGTAGCTGCTCATATAGTCATCCACTTTCGGCGTTGAGACTGGCTTCGGTTGCGAACACAGACTTTTCTTGATATTCATCAGCAATTCCTCCTTTCCTGCATAGTAAACCTCGCGCTGGGCGCGCTCTGGCGTTTGATATGGTTCTTCAAACTTGATGCCCCATTTGAAATATAATTGCAGCTTGGTACGCATCGGGTGCGTGCCGGTTTTCATGACAACAAACTCACCCTTCGGGAGACTTTTCAGCTCATCCGGTGATAGAAGCGCGCGCTCTGCCATCTGCAAGCTCTGGCTGTTGCTGTCCTTTCCCTTACTGATGGAGCCGGTAAGGACTGTCCGGCTGCCGAGCGCTTTCGAGAGCGTTTCCGCTGTCTGACTGTTCGGTGCGAAGCCGCCGAAGATCGTGTCCTGACAGTTATCGGCTATGATCTCCGCGCCCTCCTTGCCGTAATTCTTTTCGAGCTGCGCGAGACTCTGGATGATCGGCACGAGCGTCAGCTTGCGGCTGCGGCCTGCGGAGAACAGCGGCAGAATGTCAAACGGCGGCATCGTGCCAAGCTCGTCGCAGTAGAACACGACGCGGTTTTGCAGCTTGCCGCCATGCTCGTCAGCTACAGAGAATAGCTCCCGCGAGAGGTTCTGAATCATCAAGCCTGCCATAAAATTTTTGGTTGCATCTTCCTCCGGCAGTACCAGAAAGATCGCGGATTTTTCTGCCGCAAAGTGTTCTGCGTCGATGGCGCTGTCGAAGCAAAGCACCTGCTCCAGCTCAGAATCGAGGAATGCGTTCAAGCGGGACAGCACCGTGGACATGACGGACGCCATGCCCTGCTCGGACGTGTTGAGTGCCGCGCCCGCAAACCATCTGGCTTTGTGCGTCGAGGGAAGGTTGTCCATCAAGACCTGAAAGCCGGTTTTCTTGTTCTGACCGCTGGGCGCGAGAAGTTCCTGCACCAGCTTGAACACGGACGCGATGTGCCGCTTCTCTTGACCGGCACTGTCCGGTGGAACGTACTCAGCAAGCAGCAAAATGACCGACGTGAGAAGTCCCTCGGCTGCGTCATAGAAGAACGCATTCTGTCCGCGATCCTGCTCGTCCCCGCCGGGGTTCACAATGGTCTTGGCGAGAATTTTTGCGTATTTTTCCGCTTTCGCCCGCGCCGCAAGGTTGTCCGGATGCTCCCGCGCGATGTCCATGTATCGGTTGATGAGCGTCAGCAGATTGCTTCCGTCTGAGCGTGTCGGGTTGCGAAGATCGATCACGGAAACGTGGTAGCCGTAGTATTTTTTCGCAATCGTGCCGTAATTTCGTGCGAGGTATAGTGATAGGTAATCCTTTGATGCGGTCGCCGGATTTTCCCCCACTCTACACCGGACGTGACAGTTTCCCGTCATCCGGCGTGCCAACAAACAAGTCGCCCGATTGGGCGACACGCAAGCAGGCTCACGCCTGATTGCGCTTAGAATGAAAACGGATTATAGCTCATTGCGATCTCCCGTCTCGGCTTATCCGGCTGGTATGCTGTCTGCCGAACCTTAAAGCTGAATCCCAGAAAATTCACAGGCGCTTGCCGCATATCCGTGATAACCGTCTTTTCTTCCGATAGTTCAATTTTCAGTCTGTGGGTGAAGTATTTTTGAAGCCAATGAAGAAACCTGTGGGCTTCCTGTTTGCTGTTCGTGAGGATTACCCAATCGTCCGCATAGCGTACAAGATATTTCGGTATGACGCCCTGATACAAGAGTCGTATTCTATCCGAGCCGATGTATGCTGTCTGCTGCCGTGGATTCTGATACATTCTTCCAACTGTCCAGTTGAACGCCATCAGATAGACATTTGCCAGCAGCGGTGACAGGATTCCACCCTGCGGTGTTCCCTCCGCGCTTTTAAAAAACGTATTTTGCTCCATGTATCCGGCTTTCAGCATGGCTTTTATCATCGCTAAGACCCGTTTATCATGGACGCCGATATGCCACAGCTTTTTCAGCAATATCCGATGGTTGATGTGATCGAAGAAGCCTTTTATATCTCCTTCGATCACGAACCATGATTTGCGATTTGCTCTCAGGTTCGCATAATGAAATACCATATGCACCGCATCATGCACCGAGCGATAGGGTCTAAATCCATAGCTGTTTGGGAAGAATTTTGCTTCCACCAGCGGTTCCAGAACAATTCGCAGGCATTCCTGCACGATTCTGTCCAGCACAGTCGGTATGCCGAGTGGTCGCTGTTTCCCGTTGCTTTTCTGGATATATACCCGTCTGGCAGGCTTCGGCTGATAATTCTGAAATGCGCTTTGCACAAGACTTATCAGCTTATTCCTGTCCATCTGTAAGTATCTGTCCATTTTGCGCCGGTCAACACCAGCCGTATTTGCACCACGATTCGACTTGATCGCGTGGATTGCCGTTATGATGGTTACTTCATTGCTTGCCACTTCAAGTATCCCATGAAAAGAGCTTCCGCTTTGGGATTTCTCATAGATGAAGTCCAATTTTTCACGCAGTTCGCGTTCACTTGAAAATCTTCCGTTCAAATGCACGGCGTTCACCTCCGTGGTATCTGGACATTCCCAGCAAGTATTATGACCGGATGCTCCAGCGCGATCCCGCGCTTCTGAGCTACAACGTCAATCGCTGGTTTCAGAAGGAACCGGAGCAGAAGCTGCTGCGCACGATGGACGGCAAGGCCAGAGCGTTTCTCAGCAACCGCTATCGCCGCATCGACAATCTGGACATCGCCCGCGTTGTTCTTCCCATCATTGGCGAAATGGAGGGCGCACGCTTTGAAAGCTGCGAGATCACTGACGACCGGATGTATCTAAAAGTTGTCAATCCGCGCTTGCAGGCAGAGGTAGTTCCCGGTGATATTGTGCAGGCCGGCATTATGATCTCCAACAGCGAGACAGGACTTGGTGCCGTCAACATTCAGCCACTTATTTACCGGCTGGTATGCTCCAACGGCATGGTCGTAAATGAAGCCGGCACCCGCCGGGCGCACATCGGCCGCGTGAACACCACGGATGTGAACTTCACCCTCTATTCCCAGCAGACGCTGGATGCAGAAGATCGCGCGTTTGTCTTGAAGATTCAGGACACTGTGCGCGCTGCCGTTGACGAAGCCAGATTCTCTACAGTGCTGGACCGAATGCGGGAAAGCAAGCAGGCGCAGCTCAACACGCAAGACCTGCCCGGTCTTGTCAAGCTCGCCGGTTCCAGCTTCGGTATCTTAGAGGAAGAAGGCAAGGGTGTTTTGCAGCATCTGATTGAAGACGGAGACTTTACGCTCTATGGCCTCGCAAACGCTGTCACGCGGTTCAGTCAGGATGTTGAAAGCTACGGAACCCGTTATTTCAGGGAATATGGGATTTTCTATTTTGTGTTCATTCTTCTTGTCTGTCTGGTTCCCTTCGCCATGTAGACGGCTTTCCCGCCCTCAGACTACTATGGAACCGCTGACTTTCCGTGCCGTTCTTTGCCCTGTAAGGCTCCCGGCACAGACTCTCACACGTTCCGTTCAATCTATCCTTTTGTGTATCCTTTAGGTCGGAGCTATACCCCGGAAAACCCTGCCGCAGTTTAAACCACAATTCTACTGCGAACGACACTTCTCCATTTCAGAAGAAGGACAGCACTCCAAAGGTCGAGGGTCGTGCTGCGTTTTCAATGATCCGCCTTTCGACGGCGACACGTTACGAGGCTTGAGCAAACTTTATGTACCTTAACCATGGGATACGGATGCCCGCACCATATATTCCATATCCGCTTGCGCGGACTTATGCGTTCAGGTTACGACTTCACCAAGCTTTATACCGCTGACAATTACAGTTGCCAGCCGCATATTGGAGTATTAGCACTTGTACCGGCTCCGGCTATGCCTGCCATCTTCGCCGTTGGTTTTGTACAGAGATGGAATTTCACCATCTAATTCGATTGAACAGTTCTTCACATTTCTGTGCGGCAAGTTTCAGAGTGCTTGCAAGGCACTCCTTGTATTGCAACGTGTCGCACCACCCTTAGTGTCCAAAATCAGGAAGCTCATACCGCAAGCGCAGGCAAATTCGATATTGGGATATAGGAAGAATGCAGTCTTGCCGACACCGGATGCGCCGATCATGAGGCAATGCACATCGTCGCGATCCACCAGCGCCTCCAGCCGTTTGCCGCGCTGCACACTGCCGAGAACCAGTCCCTGCACGGTCGGGCGCTTCTTTCCAGCGCGCCATGATGCAACGTCAAAGGGAACCGTGACGTAGGCTTTTCGGATCTCCTGATCCGTTGCCCAACGCGCGGTTCCGTACTGGCCGTCGCCAACGGTTTTAGACTTGATGTTGTTTAAGGAGTAGTTGTTGGTAAGAAGCGAAAGCAGAAGAATGAACAATGCACCCACCACGCCGAGTATGATCAACGGAGTCATAGACTCAGGCATGGGGCTAAATCCTCCTTCTGGGTATGGAGAAGATCGTCGTTCCAGTCCTTCATTTCCGGCACGAGACGTTCCGTCATAACGCCGCGTTCGTGTAATTGTTCTGCCATACGTTCACTCGCGGCGTGACCTGCTTTGTCATTGTCGAGGCACAGATAGACGATCTGCGTATCCGGATTCAGCATCTGCATAACCGGAATTGGCGATGTGCCGCAGCAGGCGATGTAGCTATGCTCCTGCCACTGGTGCGGGTTCATGGAGATGTACGAGAGCATATCAATGGGCGCTTCAAACACATAAAGGCTCCCGTCTGTGCCGGTATGATGAAAACTGTAACGCGGGTCGCTGGACTCGACGTTCAGGCGAAAGGCTTTTCCGAAGCTGTTCGTGCTGCGCAGATGGGCGTGTCGCGGGCAGCCGCCCTCGTCTGTCCCGATGAAGACCGCGTTGTGATGTGCCGCATCCTCATAGAGCAGTTTTCTGCGGGCAAAGTACGAAACAACATCCGCGTCCAGCCCGCGCGTTTTGAGAAGATACGCAAATACGCGGTGCATATTCGCGTTCGGAACAGGCGGTGCGAAGGGCTTTTGCTCAGTCGGCTCCTGTTTTTTTGCCTGCGGATAAAACGGCTCCATGCTCTCGCCCAATAGCATGGACATCGCTTCGACGTAGCTTTTGCCGTAATATTTTTGTATAAAGCTGACGGCTCGACCGCCCTCGTTCGAGGCATGGTCAAACCACTCGCAGCCGCGAACCGTGACGCTGTGGTCGCTGGCAAGCCGCTTTTCCTGTCCGGATTTGATGAGTTTTTCACCTTGCCGAAGGAGAAATTCTTCGAGATCGACGGACGCGGCGCGTTCCTTTTGCTCTGGGATAAATTCAATAAATTTGCTGATTTTAGTCACCACTTTCTGCTGTTGCAAAGATTTTTGTTTTAGGGTATACTGGTTACAGGAAGGGGGCGCACGGAATGCAGACGCAAGTATATTCGATCGATGAGATCCGCGAGATCGTCGCGCCGATTGCAAAGCAGCACGGCGTGGACAAGGTGTTTCTGTTCGGCTCCTACGCGCGGGGCGACGCAACACCTGCCAGTGACGTAGACCTCTGTGTGGACGCACCCAAGCTGCGCGGTCTGTTTGCCCTCGGCGGTCTGTATGCCGACCTGGAAGACGCGCTCAAAAAGAGCATTGACGTTGTCACGACCGGTTCTCTCAAGTACAATAAAGACGAAGCCTTCCTCGAAAATCTGCGAAAGGATCGGGTGCTGCTGTATGAGCTTTCCTAACCGCGACGCGCAGATTCTGGCGCACATTTTGGAGTATTGTAATCGAGTCGAAAAGACACTATCCCGCTTCGGTCGTAATTTTGATATCTTTCTGGAAGATCAGGATTACATGGATTCTGTCAGCATGAACCTGCTTCAGATCGGTGAGCTTGCTGGAAAGTTTTCCGATGCGTATGTGCAGAAAACGAAGCCGCAGATGGATTGGCGCGCAATCAAAAATATGCGCAATATGTTCGCGCACGATTATGGCTCGATGGACAAAGATCGCATCTGGCAGACAGCGACAGAAGACGTTCCGGCGCTCAAAGCGTACTGTGAACGCGCATTGATCGAAGACTTTTAAGCGAATATTTAGGCAGGCGGCGCTGTATGACCAGCGCCGCCTGTTTTATCGTATGACCTGTCCATAGCCCTGCTCCTGCTCATGGTCATCCTGCTTATGACCCATTGCCAGCCGCTTCTGCATGAGCTTTTTGCGGCGCTTGGAGTCCACACGGATGCCCATTGGATTGCCGGGCGGCGCGGCGTTGTCTCGGAAGATCTGCCCCATCTGGTGAAACAGTCGGACGGTTGAATTCAGAAGATACTCAGATGGAAGTCGCGCATGGTGAGAAGCTGCGGATGAAGTATTTTCATCTGCAAGCGTCGGATTTGCAGAAGCGTCTGTAGAAGCTTTCTCCGCAGATGGTTCTTCATCTTGCAAAGATTCCTGCTCCATCTGCTGCCGCAGACGCTCCGCTTCCTGAATGATTGCATTCTTAATTGTACGGAATTCTTTTTGCTGGGAGAGCGGATTATGCTGCCGGGGTCGGTTTTTATAGTAGCCCTCCAGCGTGTCGCGCAGACCATTCCAGACGGCATAATACGCCGCCACCTCTGGCAGCTTTTCGAGTTCATCCACGATTTCATCAACCTTGTCCTTGAGCGACTTTTTGAGATAGCCATACTGCTTTTTGCCACTGACCGTGCGCAGCTCCAGCGCAAGCTCCAACAGCTTTTGCTGGATGGATACAGGCGGTTCGGCGGTAGATTCCATCCGGTCAACGATTTCCCGCATGATTTCTCGCGCTGCTTCAGTCACTTCTTTATATGCCACGTCCTTCTGAATATAGAGTTCTTTCAGCTCGTCCGCGTAGATCGTATTGGTCAGAACAGACTGCATATGCAGCAGCCTGTCTTTCCGCAGGAAACCGTATTTTGAATCATCTGACCAGAGCATCATGTGGATATGCGGATGCTCGCCCTCGTCGTGAAACGCTGCGTACCAGTGAAGATGTTCCGGCGGGATCTGCATGGCCTCGGCAAAGTCATTCTGATGTGCCAGCAGCGCCAAGCGCCAGCTTTCCGCATTGTCATAGCCAAGCCGCGCGGCATCCTCGCGGCGCAAAGAATGGTCAATATTGTAGGAGAATATATGGCCTTGTCTGATGAGGTGAACGATGTCAAACTGTTGGCGTTGGCATCTGAACGCATGGTGAAGGCGGATCCTGCGATGTTTGTACCGGCGGAACATCTCTACGCAGAACTCGGTATCACTCAAGATGATTTGGATGCAGTTGATGAGGTAGACATTGAATGAGTTGGAAAATGGTATATGGAGAAAATTGAACCCGTGTCTTTCGATTGCGTGGAATCGGCAGACTGAACCTCTTGGTTTCTTGAAATTGTTGTCTACCTGTTTTCGTTGATTATTTTTCCGTAGTTTGCTATACTATAGATAGAAAACAATGAGGAGGTGCGTTCCATGCCCATTGATGAGATTGAAGTCATAAAGCAAAAGCTTGTCGATCAGATCAAGCCGATTGGCGTTTATCTGTTTGGCTCTTTTGCCAACGGTACCGCGCACGCCGACAGCGATTTTGACTTCTACATTATTGTAGATGACAACGAGAAAGATCTTCACGCCGTAGCCACTTCTGCATATAAAGCGATTCGCGGCGTGAAGCAGCGCCCCGTGGATATTTTGGTTGGCACAAAAAGCCGCTTTGACGAACGTAAGAATCAGTTCACCGTAGAAAACGAGGTATTCCACAAAGGAGTTCTGCTCTATGGATCAGCAAGTTAAACAGTGGATTGACTATGCCGCGCAGGATTTAGGCGTTGCCCGGCATCTTTTTGAAAACTATCATCCCAAGCCGCTCGAAATCGTCTGCTACCACTGCCAGCAGTCTGCGGAAAAAGCGATCAAGGCTGTGATTGTCTCTCTGCACTGGCCCACCGGGATTCCCAAAAGCCACGATCTTTCTTTTCTGCTGAATCAGATTCACAACTATATCTCCATCCCGGATGCAATCGGCGATGCTGCAGATGCCCTAACGCCATTTGGTATCATGTGATCTCCTCTCCCTTTCCGTCCTCACCGCAGCACAGCCTGCTTCCGAACAGCCGGACAGCGTTGCCGCGCAGAATGCGGTATTTTTCTTCGTATGACAGAGCGGCCAGATCGACGCGGATACGCTGGCTGGGGCTGAAATACAGGCCGGAGTCCGTTCCAAACAGAATATGCTCCGTCCCGATCTCGCCGACTGCGTATTCCAGAAGCCCGGACAAAAGCGACATGGCGCTGGACGTGTCCGTATAAAGGTTTTCCGTCCGGCACGCGCGGATCGCGCGGATATGGTGCGCCGGGTCCCCATCCGGGCCGGAACCCAGATGGGCGGCGATAATCGGGACTGTTGGGTACTGCTCTGCAAAGGCGGCGTAGACCTCCGGCATACAGCCCTTTTCTCCGCTGTGCCCCAAGACCGGCACGCCAAGCGCCTCTGCAAAGGAGAAAATGCTGTCCCCGTACTGCTCCAGATCGTATTCATGCTCCGCCGGATGGATCTTGATGCCGAGCACGCGTGCATCTTCCAGCATGGTGCGGGCCTGCGCAAAGGTCTCCGGCTCATGCGGGTCGACGACGGCCCACATATAAACGCCCGGCAGACGGTGCGCTGCCTCCAGCATCTGCCGGTTTCCCTCCGCGCTGCAACCTGACCCGCGCGGCATGATCGCGTAGCGGCTGCTGTTTACGCTGATCTGGATTTTGGCGGCATCCATCGTCCGCAGCAGATACGCCTCGCTTCCGTTTTCCGCCGCTTCCATCGTCATTGGCCCATGAACCGGCCCCAGATGGCTGTGGATATCGATCGCCGGAATTTGAAAAATGCTCTGTTCCATATTCAACTCCATAAAAGCTTAGAATGGTGCTCTCGTATTGACATCTATGATTCTGTAGCTTCTTTCGTTTGCTGTTCAGCTGTTCAATCGAGTGCAACTTTCCCGATAATCTTCTTTACGAGATGTGGCCCATCTGTGTAACAGGCAGGCGTGTGCGCATCCTGCGGGAACAGTACAATAAAGCTGCCAGCTGTCAGGCGAACCGGCGTTGCATCCATGTCTGTCTCGCCGAGCAATGCGTCGATCTCAGCAGAATATGGCTTTGTTACAGTCAGGAGCCGTTCCGTCGGCTTGACATAAATGATTTCCTCACCCTCAACCATGTACATGACATCGAGATACTGACGATGGGCTTCACAAAGCGCATTTTCAGCGGGATGTGTTTCATAGCTGTTGAGCAGCAGGAATAGCTTTTCGCCATCCAGCGCGATCCGCCCGCCGGGGTAATTGTCCGGCGTATAGACTTTCATAGCATTCAGCGCAGTATCCAGTCGGATGTTAAGGCCAGCATATTGGTTTGCGTGGTCAATCGTATCCAGAATCATTTCTGCGCCTCCATTTACAGCTCACCGAGTTTTTTCAGCTCGTTTCGGATTTCCGTCTCATAGCCATCTTTCAAGGGCAGAATATAGTCAGGGGAGAAATTGCCTGCATAGCCAAGAAGATTCATGGCAGTTGAGAACGACGGCCAGAGATCATGCGCAACAAAGAAATCACGCAGTTCAATAATATTATTGAGCGCAGCAGCAGCAGCGTCGGTGTCGTTTCCGGCCGCAAGTGCGGTGAACAGGCGGTGTGTATTCTTCGGCGTGCAGGACAGCATTCCGTCGAGGCACTTGTCGATCCCCCATTTATACGCAATATCAAACGTATCCAGTCCGGAGTATACCATGATGAAGTCCTTCGGAACGTCAGGATTCAGCTTCAGCTTCCGGAACATCTGGAGATCTGCGGACTTGATGCCTGAAAGATTCGGAACATCACGGAGCAATTCCAGAACGATGTCATATGTAATTTTGGACTGTGTGACAACAGCCAAATCATAAAGCAGCACCCTATGCTTTGTTGTTGCGCATACAGACTTGAAATAACGAACGATCTGCTCACGGGTCAATGCGTAATAATACGGTGTCGTCAGCACAAATGCGGCGATGTCCAGATCTTCCATTGCCGCGAGCCGCTCCTTTGCCCGCGCAATCGAGCAATCCATTGCACCAACAAATACGGGAACACGTCCAGCTGCGGTCTCTACCGCAGTCTTTGCAACCTGCGGGCAAACGCTTGTCCGGATATAGGGCTGGATACCCATCGACCCCATGCATAGGATAGCCGAAGCGCCTGCGTTGATTTGATCCTCAATCTGCTTTTTATAGCTTTCAATACAAAGGTTTCCGTTTTCGTCCAGCGGCGTTCCAAGCGCCGGTATAAATCCAGATTTCATTTTCAATCCTCCTAAATTATCCTTTAACCGCTCCTGCCGTTGCTCCTTTAATGAAAAACTTCTGGCAGGCCAAGAAAATAATCACCATCGGAATTGTTGCAAGCATAGCAATTGCCATTTGAGCCGCTCTATTATTCAGCATTTGCTCTGAGAAAAATGCAATTCCAACTGGCAGCGTTTTTAGCTCCTTATCTGAAATCATGATAAGCTGCCAAATATAATCGTTGAAACAGGTAAAAAATGCAAATATGGAAATTGTCCCAACAGACGGAAGCGACAAGGGAAGTGCAATTCTAAAGAACTTTCCAATTTCACTGCATCCATCAATTTCCGCCGCCTCAAAAAGTGTTCCTGGCAAGCTCGTAATAAATTGTCTGCTCAAAAACACACCGAAAGCCGGTGCAATAGATGTCAGAATCAGGCCTATCATGGTATCCTGCAGTTTCAAGTTGTAGGCAACCAGATAATTAGGAATCAAAAGCATCTGCTTGGGCATCATCATCGTTGCCATAACCATCATAAATAGAATGTTTTTCCCTTTAAAGTTTATCTTTGCAAATGCATAACCCGCTGTCACACCAATAAAGGCAGTTGCTATGGCGACCGAGACGCTCACAATCATACTGTTTTTCAACCACAGCAGGATTTCCGATTTCTCAAAAACAATTTGAATATTTTTCAGCGTAAAGCCCTTAACGGGAATCAAGTCTGCGGGGATTGTGATTAGGCTTGCATTTGGCTTAAACGCACCAACAAGCATGATATAGAATGGTGCCATAAGAACATATTCTTCCGGTGGCGGCAGCAGCTCTCCCAGCTATTCCGTGACCACCCCCAGCAAAACAGAGAACGGCACCGTGACCGTTAGCCCGCGTTCTGCGGAAAGGGGCGATACTGTGACCATTACTGTTAAGCCCGATAGCGGTTATCATCTGGACGACCTTAAGATAAGACTGCACAAAGCGCAAGGCAGCTGCCACAAGTAAGCGAAAAGGTCTATTTTTGTGGTAGCAGCCCTTTTTGCGCATGACAAAAGCAGATGTCCAGAGGCCATCTGTAATTACGTAATATTGTAAGTTGTTTTAAGAAAACCGGTATTGGAAAGCTACAGCGGAAACAGGGTTTTGATAACGCTTATATTGTCGCCCCGGCCTAATTGGCGACAGGTGCTTAGACAATATTCCAAATATTTGAGCAGGCCTGATTTTCCCTTTCAGGAATTGTTTGCATACAAGCATAGCAACCGAAAAGTTGATTTGTTTTTCCTGTGGGACAGGTATTTTCCGCGCAATAAGCGAAGCATAATTATATAGGATCAATCGGGCAAAAACCTCTTGCAGTAAAAAGTCCGTTTTCTTGCCGTGCAGGCAAGATAGCCCAATGGTATATTTAAGTTCTCTAAAGGAAGTTTCAATTCCCCAACGGAGACGGTAAAGTTCTTTGATTTTTCCAATGGGAAAAGTCTCTGAATCAAGATTCGTATAGACGGTCTCGTAGCATCCGCCAGAAATTCGGAAGCGAACAACGCGGAAACGCAAATCATACATCTTGGGATCTTTGGGAGCAATGTAATCAAATGTAGTATGTGGCTGGATCCAACGGTATCTTTCTGGATAAGCAGATAACAGTGCCAATGTCTCTTTCGTTTGTCGACGCGTTAGAGTCAATGTTGTATCGACATCGAATTCTTCGCTATTTGGCAATTGAAGATTTGAAATTATGCCGTAGGATTCTTTTGCGCGGATGATGAAATTCCACTTTTTTTCTTGTAAGTGGGCGATGTTATTGAAGGATTCATATCCGCGATCCATTAACACAATTACCTTTCCCGGAATGTTAGAGCGATCTATCATCGAAATGAGAGCTTTGTGCTCATTCATCCCTTTTTGCCTTGCATAGTAACGTCAACATAGGCTTTGCTCATTAGATCGAACATGGCATTCAGGTGAGCAAGGTTGTATTGCTTTTGCCCTTCCGCATTCCTAATTATAGAAAAATCATTGGTTGGATCGGATGGTAAACGTAGATCTGATCCATCGACTGCAAAAAGACGATACCCCCGAAAGGTCATAGTCGGCATCGCCGATGCGACAAATTCGTTGAATATCATTTCGACAGCTTTGGAGCGGATTTTATTGCGCTGTTGGACAAATGCGGAAGCAGTTGCTGTACTTGGTGTGTATCCAAACCAGTCATATAATTCTTTTGAAAGGCTTCCGCCTCCCATGCCGATCAGCATTAGCAGCATCGTTTGCAGCGGAAGTTTTCTCTTTCTTGAAAAATCTTTTCCCGGGACCTTTACGCATGCGTCTAAATTTGCGGCGGTTTTCTTTATTGTATGGAACAATGCGGACCGAACACGTTCTGGATATGATTTTCTGTTCACTTGGAAGGCCTCCTTAAAAAATGTCATCATTTTCGAGGCGAAGCCTTCGATTTTTATTGATTTGTCAAGTGTTTTTTTGAGAAATATTGCTTTTATATGTCCCCCTGTGCTGAAATAAAAACGCTCAATCACCATCATAAGTGATTGAGCGTTTTGTGCGCAAACTTAATGACATTGTCTTGACGGGTAGCAGTTCAAACTGAACCGCTGCGCTTATTTTGGTATTCAGAAATTGCGCTGGATGAAGCGCCGCAGCATCGCCGCGACCTGCGCGCGGGTAGCGCTGCCGGTGGGCTCCAGCTTATCGCCGGTTCCCTGCATCAGCCCCTCGCCGACGGCCCAGTTGAGCGCCGAGACAGCGTAGGCGCTGATGGCGGCCTGATCCTGGAAGCTGGAGAGGTTTTCGCGCAGTGTCACGGCATCCATGCCGCGATAGGCCGCGAATCGGAACAAGATGGCCGCCAGCTGCTCACGCGTAATTGTCCGGTCAGGCGCGAAGGTGGACGCGTCGAAGCCAGTGACAATACCGTTTTCGGAGGCCCATGCAATCGCCTGCTCATAGTAACTGCCGCGGCGCACATCAGCAAACGGGCAGCCATGCTTGGCCGCGGGCTCGTTTTCCATGCGCCAGAGGATGGTGACGATCATGCCGCGTGTGGTAGACAGATTCGGGCCAAACGCCGTGACCGTCAGACCGGTCATCAGCCCCGTGTCATAGACATACGCAACATCGTCATAGTACCAGCTGCCGGACGGGACATCTGCAAACGGCAGGCCGCTGCCGCTGAAGCGGACATAAACATTTGCCGTACCGCTTGGCATGGTGAAGGAATACGTGCCGTCGCGGTTTTCGGTGAGCTTGAGGCGCTCGCCGTCCTTGTCCGTGACCGTGATGCGCTGCACAGAGGCGTTCCGGCCGGGCGTGACAGTGATCGTGACCTTGTCGCCCGCGCTGGCATAGGACTTGTCGACCTTGGCGACGCCGTCGCCGCTGTTCGAAATCTTCACAGGGAAGCTGGGCTTGGCGGGCTCGCCGCCGCCGGACGAGCGCTGCTGCACCTTCACGGTTGCGACATCCGTCTTCGGCGCAATCGTCTGGCTTCCGTCATAGGCAGCGATAAAGGTATAGGTCTGCGTCTTGTTGGGAAGCGAGGCCGAATACGTGCCGTTGCCGTTGTCCGTCAGGGTGACGGCATTGCCGGCCTCGTCCGTGCCGGAGACCGTCACAACCGCGCCATCCGGCAGATTGCCGCGCTCAAGCGTCAGCGTGACCTTGCCGCCGCCCGAGAGTGTGTCGTGGTCGGCAGTCAAAATGAACGTCGGTGCGGTCCGGTTCTTTGCCACAAGGTTGATGGCCAGTGTAACCGGCTCATAGTTCTGCGAGGTATACTGGACGGTAATGGTGCCGGCCTGTCCCTCTTCTGTCGTCTCGTTTTTGAGAATCGGAATCGAGACGCCCTGCTTGCCGTTTACCGTCTTCAGCTCCGCGCCGGAGCTATAGTACCCGCTGGCCGAGACGACCGGCTTGCCATAGGCCGCGTCATTGCCGAAGCGCAGCCCCTCTGCCAGCGTCGGAAGCTCTGGGAGCGCAGCCTCGTAGGTAGCGGACCAGCCGTTGTAGATTATGAGCGTCACGGGCGCGGGGTCTGTCAGCTTGGCTTGTTTGACGGTGATCGTGGCCGTTCCGGAAGCTTCCGCGTAGGTGTAATTGTCCGGGGTAAACTTCCAGTCAAGCTCTGTGTAGGTACCGACATCCAGAATCACATCCGGCGTCTGCCAGGCGAAGGTGCCTTGAATCGTCGGATCTGTCGTGCCCGAAAGTGCGATGGTGTCCAGCTTCTCGCCGTAGGTAAGCTCTGTTTTGCTCGGTGTGGCGGACGCTGTGACCGCAGTACGCTCAACAAGCTTCAAGCAAATTTCAATCGAAACATTTGCGTAATTTTGGCTCTTGACAGGAATCGTGATTCTGCCGAGCGAAGTCTCTGAAGCCCAACGGATCGCGCTCACGGGCAGCTTCAGCGTATGTCCCTCCAGGACAGGTGTCCCGATGCCCGTCTGCAAGCTATTAGGCTCAGGCGTGCCATAGCTCATCGTGCCAAGGCCATCTTTGATCGCAGTCAGATACGAATCCAAATCAAATTCATACGTATTTGCAGCAGAGTTATAGATGTTCTCATCCTTAGAAATTAGATTGGGTGTTGTATTCTGCATAATCGTTCCGGTTGTCTCGAACGTATTCTCCATGATCGGCTGATTATTCGCGCCATAGCCGAAACAGTAGTTGGTGGTGTTCGTCAGCGTAACCGTGACGGTTACTTTTTTGTTCTCCCCGGCGTTCTTGTCCTCGAATTCTGCCGAAATAGTGTAATCCGTGGTTGCCGCCAGTCCGCTGTTTCCAATGCTGCTGGCTGTAACGGTTGCGCTTGCCGAACCGTCGTAGGCGCGCGTCTGAATGGTAGCCGAAAGGGCCGCACCGGACAAATCAATCCGCTGAACGGTCAGCTGCACGGTGTTCGACGAAAGCGTATAATCTTCGCACGTAACCTGGCAGAGATACTGATAGGTTCCAACCGCTTCGTTCACTGTCAGCGTCGCGTTGATTTCGCCTTCAATCGCGGTTCTTGTCCCGTCTCCGACCTTATACCACTGGTAGCTCAAAGCCTTACTGGAGTCGTCTCTGATAACCGCCGCTGTGAACGTCACAGGTTCGCCGTAATTGGCTGTTGTGATGGCCGGTGTGACACTGACGGAATCAAACAGCGGCTTCTCTACCGATTTTGGTGCATTTGTGTTCGTCACATCGAAGCTCTTTCCGGTGATAGAAGTCTTCGACTCCCACTTCGACTGATGCTTAAAGGCGCGGTTTGTCGCAAGAATCTCGCCGTAGTTCGTATAGACCGTCGAGTCCGTTACGTCGATGGCGTAGTATTTGCCGCCGTTGAGCGTGAGCTTGCCGTCGCCTGTAACCTTCAGACGGCCGAACGTGCCGTCACCGATTGAGACCGTACCGCCGCCGAATACGAGCGCAGACGAGCCGGAGCAAGTCACCTTGAAGCTTCCGCCCGCAATATTAAAATTGCCTTTTTTAACTGCCGTATCTCTGCTTATGGTTACATCTTTTAGCAAGTACACGCAAGAACCATCTTTTTCCTCCGCCAGGGCCAACATATCATCGAAATAGCCATACTGCTGCGGGCCGTTCACCCACAAATACGCTTCGGCTTTCTCTCCGCACGCGCATGTTCCGCTGTTGCTAAAATCGTGCTTGTGCTTTCTAATCGTAATATATGTGCCTTCGTCCGCTTTGAGTTCTGCCTGTTTTTTCGCGTTTGGCTGATAATCTTCGCCAATATAAAACACATCTAAGGTATTATTGCTAAGCTTTCCAAGCGTTGCCTCTTTTGTAATAATATGCTTATAATTTCCATTGGTTAGCATTCCGCTGCCGTAAGGTTCGAATGTGAGCTTTCCATCAAAATACGCACTCTTACTTCCGACAGCCAGCAATGCATGATCATCTACGGTAACATCTCCTTGAAATCTACCGTTGATCACCTCCAACGATCCACCATAGGTAACCATTGCGTGATCATAGGTTCCGCCGTTGACGGTCACATTTCCGCCGCTTATAAACAAACTTCCAAAATCAGAATTTTTGTCGCCGGAAATTTCTGCAACACCTCTCACTGTCCCTGAGCCCGTAGAGGATCCATGCACCATAATACTTGGCGCATTTACGCCATTGGTTTCTGCACCCTTATTTTTGATTGTAGTTGTTCCGTGAACGTTAAGATAACCGCCAGCCGCCACTTCAATAACGCCATTAACAGGTTTATATCCGGATGTGTCTCCGATCACCGTTCCGTTTGTAATATCCAGCTTCCATTTGTCCCCTTGAACACGGAACGCCACACCGCTGCTCGTAAGCGTTTTTTCATTCAAATCCATATAGAGTGTTTTCCCGTTGAGATCATCCAGGTACTGATATTCAATCGTTCCAACCTGTGCATTCTGGAACATGGTAAACCAGCAATCTTTGGATTTTAGCATATCCAAGGCTGCTTTCATCGCAAGGTCAAATGTTTCATAATAGGTTCGCTGATTGACAAACGGACTGGGAGACACACTGGCCACCATCCAAGAATCGCATCCTTTGCAGTAGCCAGTATTCTGGTTAACAAGACCATAGCCATGCTCGCAAGTATTGAATGTTTTTTTAATTGTCTTTACAACTGTAAACTCGCCGGCTGTAATCCTCGCCCGAATATAATATTGTTTTTCTCTCGGAGTAAATTCAACTGTAAACGCTTGATTGGCATCGAGCGTAATTCCCTCACGACTAGTTTGGCTGTTCGAACTATCACTCATGAAATAGCTGCAAGTAGGCGTTGTACCAGTTTCGAGATTGCTCAGCATTACAGAAAGCGTTACCTTTCGGTTTACATAAGCATTTTCCGGACTGATAGTAATGTCAGAAGTTGTGAACGGTGCCTGCTCGACTGTCACATCGTAGATAGCTCCACTGTTAAGCTGCCCAAAATTTGCCCAAGCTCCATTAGCATTTTTGTAACCCATGTCAGGGCCTAAAAAGCACGCGACATTCATTCTGGAAACATTATTCATAAGAAGGGCATACTTACTACCTTTTGTGACCGACAATGTAGCCGTTTCACTCTGCAGAGAAAACCTACCGGTATTTTTCGCGTTCGAACTATTATTTTTTACGGTCAGGTTAGCCGTACCGCTGACCCACATAGGACTTCCGGTCTGCGTTAGTGCATGTCCATCCAAATCGAGCGTAAATGTACCCTTTTCAAGTTCATACTTACTGAGGAGGCTGCAATCAGCAAGCAGCTTCACAGTGCAGCCCGAATTTGCCTCTGTCTGCGCTGCACTCAGTGCTTCTTCCAATGTATCATAATATGTGGCGGAGCTGGACGCGCCAGCGGTAAGCTCCGCCACGAGTGCGGCGCCGCACTCGGTACATTTTCCCGTCGAGTCATTTCGAGAAGGATGCGTGCACTTTGTGAACGTTAATTCACTTGTTCTAGTAACCGTAATTCCATTATAAGTAATTGTGACACAAACCGAATGACTGGTCTTTGTCGGCGTGAAAACGCTGTATACATAGTATTCATTGCCACTTCCGCCAAATGTTGGTAGCTGTTCTAAGCTATCACTATCGCCATCAACTGTTATGGCCAAACCACCTGCTTTTACTATGGCCCCTCGTTCCTCAAGCGTTATATTGCTCACCACAACACGCACTGTCGTTTGAACACCAATCAGTCCGCTTTTACCAATATCCTTGTAATCCTGCTCAGCCAAAATTTCACCAACAGTGAAAGTCAGACTACTCTCATCGAGCGCCAGCGGCACGAACAGATTCCCTACTGTCATCAGCTCCGGCTGGTTTTCCGCCTCTGGTTCCTTTTCAGGCTGCTCAATCGGCGACTCTTCCTGCTCCTGTTTCGGCTCCTGCTCAGGCTCTTTCTGCTCCGGTTCTTCGGTCGGATTTTCTTCCGGCTGCTCCTCCGGCTCCGGGGGCGGCGTTTCTTTTTCTTTGGCTCTCGGCTCGGGCTGCGGCTCGTTCATAGACGGAGCGGGCCCCTCCGGCGCCTGCACATCCTCTGCCAGCGCCGCCACAGGCAGCATCGACAGGCACAGCGCCAGGCAGAGCAGCCAGCTGATCACACGTTTTTTCATAGATGTCTCCTTTTATCCTTTAATCAAACACCCTTCGGGCGATTCCTACATATCCTTCGGCACCAGCCACAACTTCTGCGCCGCGGTTCTGGCCTCGCTGCGGCGGTTGACGCAGAGCTTCCGCGAAATGTGACCGACATGGCTTTTGCCCGCCGGCAGCGTGCGCACGGCTTCGTCCGGTACAGAAGATCGTTCTGCCAGTTCCAGTCGAAAAAGTCCTTTCCGCCGTTCATCAGGCTCGACAGCGAGCTTGTCACCGAGAACGCCGGAAGCTCAATCTCCGACCAGCGCAGGCGCGTGAGGATCTGCGACACCGCGCCGATCATATCCGAGACACTTCGCTGCGGCAGCAAAATGTCCAACCAGACCATGCGGATTTTCGCGTGCTTGCGCGCCGCGTTTGTGCAGCTTGTATGCAAAAAAGTGCAGAAACTCCACTTATCTTCGTGAGAATTATAACAGCTTTTTGACTATTGCGTAAATCAGCACAAAGTATGAAAATCATGGTGCTATTTTGTTGATATTTCCAAACTAGCTGATTATGTGCCGCCGGATTTTCAGCCCTTTCTGCAAAAAACCGTGCATTTTTTCGAACCCTCATTGCTGGTAGTTGTTGTTTCGCCCAAGGTATTCTTTTGCTGCATCTTCCGAAATAATCTCAAACGTAATTCTCTTTTCTTTGGAGTGCGCAATCAATCCATCCACATCCAGCATTGGTTTCAATGGTATCATATCCCCTCCTGCCTCTATTTCTTTGATTTGAATTATACCATATTACAACTGAAAATTCCATATATAATCAAGAGATACATGGAAATATAAAGAAATACTGTCCTCTTGCTATATCTGCAAGTTTCTTCATATCGAATTATTTGCTACAATACTCCTGTATTCCAGGTCAGAGCAGATCAAGGGCGGAGCTATTTCAGGGCGGAGGTGAAAACTTGGGGACAGGTATGCCCCCGGTTCCGCGCGCAGGACATGGAATGAAAGAATGGACTCATAAGACCGTAATTGCCGTTTGGCAGTTGCGGTCTTTTTGCGTCCGGACACAAAAAGAAAGGAGACGCAGCATGACAGACACAGAAAACGTATTTGGCGGCTTTGCCTTACTGGGCGATGATGAGGAGTTTGACGTAGATAAGATCTTCAGCAGCGGTTCGGATGAACCCGCGCCGCCTCCTCCCGCGCCAACGTTGGCAGAAGAAGTCAAGTCTCAGCCTGAGCCGGAACAGGTTCAGACGGAGACTGCAGAATCCCAGCCCGAGCCGGAACAGACACTTCCCGCAAAGACGCAGGAAGCACCGGCAGAAGAAAAACAGCCTCTGGAACTCTTTTCGGCGTTTACAGGCGCGGAAAGCGACCCCATCCCAGAGGCAGCCCCGGTCAAAAGCATTGCGCCAAGACCCCAAACACAACTGTCGCTCTTTGACAAGCCTCCCGTTTTTCAGTACGGCGGCGCCAGAGAGCAGATCACGGATGCGGATATGACCTTCGAGGCTCTGCGTATCCAGAAGGCGGATGATTTCCCCGAATTAGAGGATGCGTCAGCTGTCACATGGCAGATTCGGTACGGCGATGTTACGAAGACCGTCCCCGCGCCCAAGACAGACACCATCGCGGCCATGAAAGCGGAGATTGAGAAGTCAAAAGCATTCCTGGACAGCCTGAAAAAAGGCAAGGTCAAGGACCCGGAGTGCGTCGTGAAGCCGCAGATCCGGATGCAGAAGAAGGGCATCGCGGACTACAAGGGCGTATTCCCGACGCTGGAAGCTGCACGCGCGTCCAACAAGGTCATCTGCCTCATCCCCTCGCGGGATGGACAGACGTATGAGATGCGCCGGAGCGAGCTCGGCGAGTTTATCGCGCCCAAACACAAGATCACGGAATTTTCAGAGGTAAGAGCCGGCTTTCGCCCGGCTCTTCCTCGCATTCCGCAGGAGCTGCTGCACTCCATCATCGGCTTTTTCAGAAGCCAGATGGAATTGGGCGCGGAGTTTGAAGCCCTTGTCCGCATCTACTGGGATCGGAAGGAACAGAAATTCATCCCGTTCGTACCGAAGCAGCGCGTTACCAAGGACCGTGTCACGGTTCGGCTGACAGATGAAGACCTTCCGGACGATACGCGGTATCTGTATTACGCGGATATCCATTCCCACAACAGCATGAAGGCGGTATTCTCTGCCATCGACGACATGGATGAACGCGGCACGCGGCTGTATCTCGTGATCGGTCGCCTGGAGCGCTTTTTCCCGGAGATCTCCGCGCGCATTTCCTGCGGCGGCAGCTTTGTCCCCATCGAGCCCAGCTTGGTGCTTGAAGGAGTGGACAGCGGCTTTCCCGCGGAATGGAGCGGCAAGGTCGTCCATCAACTCCCAGAACTTCCGGAAGCGCCGTCCGCACATTTCGCGGGCGTGCGCTCGTTTTTGGGCGGATTGCTTGGAGGTGCGGGATGAAGTTTTCAGAGAACCGGCCCGTGAAGATCGTCATGCTGGGAGCCGGTGGCACCGGCGGACATATCGCGCCGCATCTGTATCGGCTCGCGTATGCGCTGGAACGGCCCGTCCGCTTTATCATCTGTGACGGCGATGTCGTGGAGGAAAAGAATCTCGTTCGCCAGAATTTCACACCGGCTGACCTTGGAGAAAACAAGGCAAAGGTGCTGGCCGAGCGGTATTCCTCCGTGTTCGGGATGGAAACGGAGTATGTGCCGGAGTTTATCGAGTCCGGCGAGCGGCTTCTTTCCATGCTGCAAGCGCGGACGTTCCCGACCGGGCCGTACTGGCATTCTCCAACCGTCAAAGAGCTGGTGATCCTCATCGGCGCGGTGGACAACAACAAGAGTCGAAAACTCTGCCACGAGGTCTTTTACAAGCTGGATGATCTTATCTACATCGACAGCGGCAACGGGATGCACACCGGGCAGATCGTCTGCGGCATCCGCAGCGGCGGGCGCACGTTCTACCGCCCCGTCGGCGCGGCATTCCCGGAGGTTTTGCAGGATACAGACAAATTCCCGACGGAGCTGAGCTGTGCCGAGGCGTCTGTTTCCGCGCCGCAGAGCATCGCCGCCAACATTACGGCGGCTACCGCCGTCGTGGACATGATCTACAACATCCTGACCGTCGGAGAAACGCGCGTGCGGCAGATCACATTTGCAACGGGTTCTGTCAATATGCGCGCAACCTTACAGAAAACAAGGAGGAAAGCAGCATGAGAAGTTCCGTAGACGCAGCAGCCTTTTATAAAGCGATGACAGCATTGATGGACATTCCGGCAAAAAGTCCGGTCAAAGTCCTGCAGGAGATCAAGGCGGAATTTACAGCGGATCACTGTACGCTCTCCGCAACAAACTTCAATGCATGGCTCTCTGTGACGATCCCCGCGAGCGGCGACGACTTTGCGTTCGTGTTTTGGAATAGTGCCGGTGTCCAGAAGGTGTGCCGTTATTTTACGGGCCAACTGGAACTGGAGCTGTCCGGCCAAAGGAAATCACAGATCATAACCATGCGCTGCGGAGACAAGGGCGGCAAGTTCCCAGTTTATGAAGCTGAGGAATGCCCCACATGGCCGGAGTTTGAAGCCAAGCAAAGCTATACGGCAAACGCGGCAAACATTCTCAAATGCGTCAAGCAGGTAAAGTATGCCGTAGATCTGCGCAGCACCAGACCGGAATATCAGGGTGTTCTGTTCCAGAACAAGCATATCTGGGCGGTGGAAGGACGTCGCGTGGCCTGCTGTGATGATGGTGGACTGAGTGTTGAAAAGCCGTTTACAGTCGCTGTTCCGGCACTGGAACATCTCAAAGTGTTTGGAAATACGGATATCAACTTGTTCGTTCTGGGCAGATAAGAAGCATTAAAGTTGGACGCACCTATAAAATACCAAAATCCGCTCTTGAGGAGTTCTTGTGTAAAAGGTAGTTAAGAAAAAAACTTGTGCTTCTACAGCATGTGTGGTATTCTTCGATTGTACCCACTATGCGGCAGAGAAAGGAGTAATCATATGCCGCAGCATAAAACAACAAAACGAGCAGCCTCTGGGATGGGTTCAATTCGGAAAACGCAGCGAATTGTCAACGGAAAAATATATACCTACTATGAAGCTAGATACACAGTAGGTTTTCATCCTGGTACCGGAAAGCAAATACAGAAAAGTATAACTGGAAAAACACAAAAGGAGGTATCCCAGAAACTGAAGGCAATCGAGTCATCGCTTGACACAGGCAATTACATAGAGCCTTGCAAAATGTCAGTCTCAGAATGGCTTGACTCATGGGTCAGCGGGTATTTGCGAAATCTCAAACCTCTAACTGAAAAAACATACTCCGATCAGGTCACATTGCATCTAAAGCCAGGGCTCGGTGCAGTAAAATTGAAGGATTTGGACGCGCATACCATACAGACATTTTACAACCCCTTGTCCGCGAACGGGCTGGCACCGAAAACAGTAAAAAATATTCATGGAGTACTTCACAGTGCCTTACAACAAGCCGTTTCAAATGGTTACATTCAGCGAAATCCAGCCGATGCGTGCAAGCTCCCAAAAGTTACTCGACCTGAAATCAAGCCACTAGAGCCTCTTGAACTCAAGCAACTATTATGCCAAGCTGGGCATGATGCATACAGCAATCTATTCATCGTTGCAATGTTCACCGGAATGCGTCAAGGAGAACTCCTCGGGCTGGCCTGGGATGCTGTAGACTTTAAAAATGGTACAATCACTATAAGGCAGCAGTTGCAATGCAAAGATGGCTCATACTTTCTCGAGAGTCCAAAGAACGGCAAAATGCGAACGGTACTTCCAGCGCAAATCGTAATGGACGCACTGGAGAAAGAAAAAGCGCAACAGCTGAGGGCGAAGGAAAGTGCAGGATCAACATGGACAAACCCATATAATCTGGTTTTTACAGATCAGATTGGAAAGCACCTTGTACGACGAACTGTAGTGAAGCATTTTAAAAAACTGATGTCACAGGCTAATCTATCCTCGTCGACTCGCTTTCACGATTTAAGACACAGCTTTGCTGTAACTTCCCTCAGTTCAGGCGATGACATCAAAACCGTTCAAACAAATCTCGGTCACGCAAGTGCGCAGTTTACTTTGGACGTGTACGGACATGTAACTAAAAAAATGCAAAAAGACAGTGCAGAAAGAATCCAGCTTTTCTATGAGCAATTGCAAATGCTAGACACGCCTGAAAAAACGCAATAAGGGAAAAAGAAAGGGAAAAATTTGTTGTGCCGTCATAATCACAAACATTTATTGCGCAAATCAGTCGGAAAAGCAAAAAAATAGCCAGTAATCATAACAATTACTGGCTATTCGCTGGCAGGGGCACAAGGACTTGAACCCTGAGCCTACGGTTTTGGAGACCGCCGCTCTACCAATTGAGCTATACCCCTATCTATGAAATTGGTGGTGGGCCTTCGGGGACTCGAACCCAGGACCGACCGGTTATGAGCCGGCTGCTCTAACCAACTGAGCTAAAGGCCCATAATCTTGAAAGAACGATAGCCGCCACAGTTGTGACGGCTATCAGTGGCTCCCCCTGTTGGACTCGAACCAACGACCCCCTGATTAACAGTCAGATGCTCTACCGGCTGAGCTAAGGAGGAATATATGTTGGCACTACCTATTTTCCCGGTCAGTCACCCGACAAGTATCTTCGGCGCATGTGAGCTTAACTTCTGTGTTCGGTATGGGAACAGGTGGACCCTCACACCAATCAGCACCAACTATTCGGGATACACCCTGAAAACCGAACACCACAAGGAATCTGAGCAAAGGGAGAAGACTTCATTTACAGAGCCTGCTAACTACCAATTGTAGGTCAAGCCCTCGGCTTATTAGTATCAGTCAGCTACACACCTTACGGCGCTTCCACCTCTGACCTATCAACGTCATAGTCTACGACGAGCCTTACTCCATAAAGGATGAGAGATCTTATCTTAGGGGGAGTTTCACGCTTAGATGCCTTCAGCGTTTATCTCGTCCCGACGTAGCTACCCAGCTATGCCCTTGGCAGGACAACTGGTGCACCAGCGGTCAGTCCATCCCGGTCCTCTCGTACTAAGGACAGCTCCCTTCAAATCTCTTACGCCCGCAACAGATAGGGACCGAACTGTCTCACGACGTTCTGAACCCAGCTCGC
>ERZ836939.1594-NODE-1594-length-25459-cov-175.242600_pt1 | contig 25459 bp, 26 predicted proteins | sample MGYA00519912_ERZ836939 | MGnify/ENA primary metagenome ERZ836939 (study PRJEB31850, sample SAMEA3708810) | human gut metagenome | biome: human gut; feature: human-associated habitat; material: faeces | place: China | collected 2014 ...
TATGAAAGAACATATGAGTTTCTGGAAAGTTGGCAAACAAATTCACAAAAAACAAGTAAAGGTGGGTCTGGGATTTTATCTCAAGACCCTACTTTTATGTCTTATAATCCAGAAATGTTTCAACATGGCAGTTTATATACTACTTATGGTGATGTAAGAGATGAATTAACTGGAATTATATATCAAGGTCTTGGTGGTGATTTATTTGGGTATGGTTGGTGGAATAAACCAAGAGATGCTTGGACACCGTTGATTGAGCAATTAAACAAAGGTGAATTAAAGAAATGGTTCATTGAGGGTATGCAAAAACAAGGAATACAGTGTAGAAGTGTAGGAAGAGGCAAAAATATCAGTTCTTTTTGGTGATATTCAGAAAAGAGGTATTATGGAAAATGTTGTAATTGGACTGGATATGTCAACGAAAAGTTCTGGATATTCAGTTTTTAAAAATGGTAAATTGATAAAATTTGGCGTTTGGAAACAGAAGCAAGAGATAGCTTGGAGAGAACGTTGTATATATATGGGGAATGAGTTATCCACGCTATTGGACACTTATTCCCCATTTTTTATTTATTGTGAAGATACAATTTTAAGCGGTGAATGTGGTAATAATGTACAAACAGTAAAACAATTATCAGTGTTACAAGGAATTGTATTAGGTGTTTGTGCTGTACATAATGTAAAAATAGAATTTCTTATGCCTAGTAAATGGCGTAGTGACTTGGGTGTTTATGATGGTACTAGAGATGGAACTAAACGCCCAGTAATGAAATGGAAAACCATAGAAAAAGTCAATCATATTTTTGGGTTGGAATTGTTTTATGATTTAGATAAACCTAAAAGCGTGAAAAATGATGATGATATTGGAGATGCTATTGGAATAGCATGGTCACAGATTAAACCTACTGAAATAAGTAAGGGATTTGGTAAGAAGCCAAATATAAATGCTAAGAAAGGTAGGTGTATAAACATTGGCATTGAATAGTAGTAATTTTCAAATACTTGTAAACGCAATATTAGATGCAAAAAATATTCAAGCACAATTAGATAAAATAAGTCAAAAATACGCAACAATGAAAGTTGGTATTGATGTTGATACAAGTAAACTTAACGATGCGTTAAGTGGACTTAAAGGATTAAAAGTTGGATTTGATGATACATCTACAAGTGCAGAAAAAACTTCTCAAAGTATTGGTGATATATTTACTAAGGTGTCTAAGTTTGGTGGTGTAACACTTGTTATTAATGAGTTAAGACAATCGTTAATGGAAGGTGTAGATGCTGTTAGGGAATTAGATGCGGCTGTTACTGAATATAAGAAAGTGTCTGATTTAACAGACGAGGGAATGAAAAGTTTTGTAAGCACAGCAAGAGAAATGGGTCTTGAAGTAGGAAAAAGTGCTACTGAATTTATAGAAGCAGGAACTCAGTTCAAGAAAATGGGTTATTCAGACCAAGAAAGTTTACAATTAGGAAAAGTAGCAACTATGTTCCAGAATATTGCGGATACTGCAATTTCAGCAGGAGATAGTGCAAGTTTTGTGAACTCTCAGATGAAAGCATTTAATATGACAGCGGAAGATGCTCAACATATCATAGATGTCACTAATGAGGTTGCTAATAACATGGCTGTTGGAACTAATGATTTAGCAAAAGGTCTTACTGTAGCAGGTGCAGGTCTTTCCGTATTAGGCAACGATTTTGAGCAATCTATAGCGTTAATCACCTCAGGTACAGAAATACTTACAGGAAGAAGCGCACAGGTTGCAAGGGGATTAACTACAATAGGAAACAATATAGCAAAAGCCGCTAATGAAGCAGGTGAATTAAGTTTTAAAGTACAAGGTGTGACAAAATCCATAGATTTATTTGATAAATCTACAGGAGAAATGAAAAGTACATATCAAGTTTTTCAAGATTTAAAATCCAGTTGGGATGATATGTCACAAGCTGAAAAGCAATCACTGGGTTTGGCGTTGGCAGGTAAGAACCAATTTTCTGTATTTAACTCGGTTATGCTAAACCTTAATTCGGCTACAGAAGCTTATAAAATAGCTTTAGACTCCCAAGGTTCAGCACTTAAAGAAAACGCACGTTATCTTGATTCTATTCAAGGTAAAGTATCTCAGTTCACATCTGAATTAGAAAAGTTTTGGACTGAGGGTATTTCTTCAGATAGTGTAAAACGCCTTGTAGAATTTGGTACGCAAGTATTAAAACTTATTAATGATTTAGGCGGTATGCCCACTGTACTTACTGCTATTACAGGTGCTTTTATTACTCTTAATGGACATAAAGTACCAGAAATGATAGCAAAAATATCTACAAATGTTTTAGACATGATTGCTAAATTTGATTATGCTTATGCCGCTACAGGTTCTTTAGCACAAGGATTTACGGCTATGGCAGGTGCAGGTAGTTTATTAACTGCAAGTTTAGGTGCAGTATCACTTGTTGTTACTGGACTTGTAGCCGCTTATAGCTATTATAATACTCAACAAGAAAACGCAAGAAGAGCCGCAGAACAAGCAGGTAGTAGTTTTGAAGATGAAAGAAAAAATCTTTATAATTTAAGACTTGAATATATTAATGCTAAAGATGCCGCAAGCAACGAAGATGAAGATAAGCAGAAATTGAAATCTACAATTTCCAAACTTGCTAAGGCTTACGGTATCGAAGAAGAAGCACTATCAAATTTGAACGGAACAAGAGCAGAAGGTTTAGATTTACTTAGTAAAGAAAATGCTGAAAAATCACAAGATTTTTTGAACAGAAATCAAGCTGAAATTCAGAAAGCACAAAAAGCAACACAGGAAATGTTAAGTAGAACTTCATTTTACATTCCTTTAAAATTTACTTATGATACTGAATCCAGTGAATCTTTTAAAGCATTTTATGATAAATATACAAAGAGCTTGGGTGAAGGTGTTTATGAAGCGGCAGGTGGTTATAAAGAGTTAATAGCTGATTTAAACACCACTATTACTGCAATGCAACAAGAGGACAATCAAACAAAATTACATCAGCAAACTTTAGCATTTTTAAGTAGCACTCTTGTTGAATTAGAGAAAAAATACAAAGACAATGCTACACTTACAAGAGAAGCCGCAGACGCAACAGTTGATGTCGATAAAAAGACACAATCTTTTTTAAACACTCAATATGACAGTCTTAATTCTTTTGAAAGTGTATACAATGCATTACTTGAAAATAATTCTCAAATTCCGTTATTTAAAGAAGCATTAGACGAAGTTGTTGCTACACAATTTCCAGAATTTGCAAAAGAATTAGGAATTGAATTACAAGATAATGGCGATAAAGCAAAAGAAGCCGCTGATGGTGTAAATCAATATGGCGAAGATGTAGGTGAAGCCGCTTCTCAAACAGAAGATTTTGAAAAAGCTATTAAAAGTCTTACATCAGAATTAAAAGGTGTTCAAGGCGCTTATGATACTTTGCACAAAGTAGCAGATGAATATAATAAAACAGGCAGTGTTACAATAGACTCAATGGCTGATTTATTATCTTTAAACCCAGAATATCTTAATTCTTTACAAATGGTAAATGGTCAATTAGTTGTTAATGATGCTTCTTTAATGTCAATGGCACAAAGCTTTACTGAAAGTGGGATTTCTGCTATTTCTAGTTCACAAGGATTAGATACTTTTAGTGAAAGTGAGCAAAAAGTTGGCACAAACGCAGAAACAGGGAAACAAGGTTCTGATAATTTAGGAACTTCTATTCAACAAGTGGGAACAGCAAGTTCACAAACAAATCCTTATTTAACAACGATTGGTAATACAGCTATAACAACAGGTAACCAATTTGCACAAGGAGCGCAAGGAATTTTACAATTTGCTTCTAGTTTAGATGCTGTATCTGGTGCCGCACCAAAAGCTAGAACAGGCAGTAGCGGTGTTGGTGTTCAATCTTACTCAGAAGGATTTGACGCACAAGTTCAAGCTTACCGTAATCAACAAAATCAAAAACTTTTAGAGGAATTGAGAAAAGGATTACAGTTTAAACCGTCTACATCTGGTGGCAAATTTGGTAAAGGTGGCGGTGGTTCTAAGAAATCCTCAACCTCAGATGCAGAAAAACAAGCAAAAGCAGACGCTAAAGCATATAAAGAAGCATTTGAAAAAGAACTTGCTACTTTAGATAAACAAAAGGCTTCAATGAAAGATAATGCCGCTACAGATAAATGGTATTATGAACAGCTTGAAGAACTTACAAATAAATACTACAAAGATAAAGAGGGGTATGAGGATGAATATAACAAGTATCATGAGAAAGCCTTAGACGGTATGACAAAAGCCCATGATGCGGCTTATACTGAGCGTTATAACCTCTTAAAACATCAACTTGCTATGGATATGATTTCTGAACAGGAATACTATGACGAACTTGAAGAATTAATGAAAGAGTTCTATAGTAATGAAGAAAAATACGCAGAGCAACGTTGGAAAATTGAAGAAGAGATTTATTCTGGACGTAATAAACTTGAAGAAGAAAATACAAGAAAAGCAGAGCAAGAAGCAGAAAAGCGTAAGAAAGCACGTAAAGAAGAGTGGGAGGAAGAAAAGGCTTGGTATGAGGAACAACAATCTAATCTGGAAACAGCGTTTAATTATGTTGCTTCATTGGCACAGAAAGAGATTGACAAACTTAATGAGCGTAAACAAGCTATTCAAGACCAGTATGACGCTGAGATTGACAAAATAAACGAAAAGAACGATGCCACAAATGACGAAATTGAACTACAAGAAAAGTTAGATGCTTTAGCAAAAGCACAACAAAAGAAAGTAAGAATATATAGAGAGGGACAAGGTTTTGTCTATGAAACAGACCAATCCGCTGTAGACGAAGCTAAAACTGCTCTTACACAATATAAGAAAGAGCAAGACACCAAGAAAGAGATAAAACGCCTTGAAGATATTCGTGACGCTACGATTAATTCAGTTGAAGAACAGATAAAGTATTGGCAAAAGTATAAAGATGAATGGGGAAATGTAACAGATAATTATACAACTGAACAGAACAAACTTCTTGCTGAACAAGTATTAGGTATTAGTTTAGAGGGTGAAAACTGGGAGAAACGTCTTGGCAATCTTCAAGATTATGTAGATAGATACAATGAAATAATGAGTACACTTAAGACAAGATATAAAAGTTACGATGATGATGACGATGAAGATTTTGGTGATGAACTTGATCCAGATGAATATTATTCTGATAAAGAACCTAGTTATTCTCATGGGTCTGGTGGTGATAACTGGTATGAAGATGATACTTCACATGGCCCGGGGGCTTATGCAAACGGTACAACAAAAGGTTATGGTTTATCTATGGTTGGTGAAAAAGGTCGAGAATTAAGAGTTCTTGGTTCAAGGTCTAACGAGGGTGACGGTATTATTCCTAATCATTTAACTGAAAATCTTATGCAACTTGGTAAATTCTCACCTACACAGTGGCTAAACAGCATTATAGGCAAGGTAGGTGGTCAATCTACCCCTGTTTATAATTACGCCTTTGATAGTCTAGTGTTACCAAATGTTACCAACGCACAATCATTTATTGACGAATTAAAGAATTTAAAAAACAGAGCATTACAGATGGGTGGAAGGAGAGATTAATTCTCTCCTTTTACTATAAAGATTTTGTTTGTTTTGGTAAAGGAAGTGAATTGAATTATGCAAAATTTATACAACAATAAAGGAACCGATGTTAAGCGAGGGAATAGTAGCCTTGATGCTAAAACATGGGATATAAATAAAGAAATACTTGAAGCTATGAGAATTATTGCAAAACAGGAAGTTAATAAAGCACCTAGAGATATTACTAAAACTGGTTTGATTAAAAGTTTAAATTCTGATGGTACATATAATGTTATTATAGATAATAAAGAATATAGCAGAGTTCCTAGTTACTCTGTCGCAAACTTTAAGATAAATGATATTGTAAAAGTCACATACCCACAAAATCAAGCAAGTAATATGTATATAAGCTGTGGTGGAAGTAGCAAATCTGGTGGTATTAGTGCTTTAGATGTTTACCCTGTTGGTTCAATTTATCTTTCTTTGGTTGCTACTAATCCTTCAACTTTTTTTGGTGGAAGTTGGTTGTTAATAGGACAAGGAAGAACTTTAGTAGGCGTTGACACTAATCAAGATAGCTTTAATCAAGCAGGAAAACTGGGCGGTGTGTATAGTAATGATTATACTCACGCACACACAACGCAAAATCATGTATTAACAATAAATGAAATTCCAGACCATCAACATGGTATGAATGGCAATACAAGTATTATAGCAGTAAAATATGGCTCTGCGGCACCTAATGAGTTTTCTCCAATTTCGGCTAATAATGGCTTTCAAATTCATAATAACGGTGGTTGGTTTAATGATTGGAGCAAAGGTACTATTGCAACTACATTAGGTGCAGGTGGAGGACAAGGACATACACACGGAGATGTAACATTGACAAAACAAACTATTTCAACTGTACAGCCATATCTTTGTTGTTATATTTGGCAAAGAACATCTTAAAAAGTAGGTGATTAAATTTTATGGTAACTAAACCGATATTATATTCAATAAATGCATTTGATGCTTCTCAAAAGTCAACATTTACATTCTATTCAACTGGTGGTAATCAAGTTGTAAAGAACCAATTAACAATTCGTAACAATACCACAAACCAAGTTGTATACCAACAGTCTGTGGACTCATTTAAGTTTGAGCATACTGTTCCACCTAATACATTAACTAATGGTACATATTATAACGCTTATGTAACTACTTATGACGCACAAGGCGAAGCAAGTAGTCCAAGTGACCCTATACAGTTTTGGTGCTATACTCAACCTACAATAGAGTTTACCAATTTACCTGCAAATAATATTATCAATTCTTCAAGTTTTTTATTTGAGTTTACATATAATCAGATTGAGGGTGAATTATTAAACTATTACAATGTGATTTTATATAATTCTAACCATGTTGAAATCAATAATAGTGGTGAGATTTATGGTGGACAAAGTCTTAAACCGCCAGTAAATCAAAGTTATTTATTGACTGGTTTAGATGATAAAGCAACATATTACATTGAAATCAAAGGATATACTATTTATGGAACTTATGTGACAACTGGTGAAGTATTAATTACTGTTACATATTCCAGTCCGTCTGTGTTTGGTATTCTTGGTTTAACTAATGATTGCACTAATGGCTATATCACTGGTGAAAGTATTGTCAGTATTATTGAGGGTTCAAGCAATCCAGAAGAACCAACATATATCAATAATGTAGATGGTAAAGAAATTGATTTAAGACCAGATGGTTACTGGGTAAAGTGGACAAGTGGTTTCCAGTTAAACGGAGATTTTACGGCTCAATGGTGGTTTAGGGATATGAATGTAGATACACTAATCTCATTCTTTACTAATTCACAAGGTCAAAAGATTACGTTTACTTATAGAAACGGATATTATAGAAATGAAACAGAACTTAAAGCTTATGTAGATATGACTGTGGATAGTGGTATTGCAGAAGATGTTTATTATAAATATAGTCAATATATTCCTTTGCCAAAAGATACGGATTATCTTACTTTATGGGTGAGAAGAATAGGAAATATTTATAATATTTCTTTGATAAATTTAGGTGGTGTAATCCCTACAGCAACAAATTAATAATAACAACAAATAGAAAGTAGGTGAGAGGATAATATGTTTTCTTTCTTAGGGTACAATTTCGTACAAGACGGTAACAGCCTAGATATTGCACCTACCAGTGTAAATAATGTAACAACAGTTCAAGTTCAGAACGGTATCTTTGACCATTTTCATTTAACTAGTAATGTAACTAGTGATTATTCACCTATTAAAAATACTGAATGGGCTTATCTTGATATTATTGTTGCTAATTTTGACGGTAATATCAATGGCGGTAATGTAGATTTCTTACTGCAATATTTGACCGCTATTAAAGTAAAACGTAGAATTAAAGGTACATTTAACTGGGTTACTTTAAAGACAGTTACAGTAAAAGCATTTGAAGATTTAAACTTTGCTTTTAATGATTATATAGCCGCTAATAATACAGATTATGAATATGCTTTAGTTCCTATATTGAACGGTGCTGAGGGCGATTATATTACCAATAGTATCACTTCTCAATTCAAGGGCGTATTCATTTGTGAAAAGGATAGTATATATAAATTCTACGCTGGGGTAGCATATGGTACTGGTAAACGTGTTAAGAAGATAGGTGTATTTGAGCCTTATGGTAGTAAATATCCAGTAATTGTTGCTAATGCTAAGACGAATTATTACAGCAATAGTATCAGTTTTACTGTCCTACCTTTGGATTATGAAAAGAATAGGATAATGAATAGATACGAAATCAATAAATTAACAGAAGAAATATTGAATTATATCACAAATAATAAAGCAAAAATCATAAAGGATTGGAATAACTCGATACATTTGGTTTATCCAAGTTCAGAACCAAACATTACATATGACAACAGCTGGGGTATGGGAAAGGTAGATATTTCCTTTGATTACGTTGAGGTTGGTGACGCAAATAACGAAAAAGACCTTATGGAATTTGGATTAGTAGAACCAGTAGTAAGTGGAGTTTCTACTACTGGAACGTAAGGGAGGATAAATTATGCCATTAAATATAACGCAAAATTTATACAATATCGCAAAACAACGAATGAGAGAACGTCAAATAAAGATAAATCTGCTCAATTATGAGTATCAGACCGTAAATGAAATACAGGGTTATGTTATCAGTGGTAATATAAATTGTGATAGTAACAATGACCAAAGGCGTTCATGTAGTATTACTTTAGCACTGAAAGATACCGCTGATTTTGAGATAAAATCTGGTGGAAGAATATGGTTGGATAGATATGTTCAGATTTATATAGGTGAATATGATATACTTGCAAAAGACTGGGAATGGGTAAATTTAGGTATTTATCTTATCAATACCCCTACATGGAATTATGACGCTTCTACTAATTCATTATCATTTGAGGGACTTGACCTTATGGCAAGACTGAATGGTACAAGAAATGGTTATATTTCAGATATGCCAACAACGATTCCACAAGGTAGTAACGTAAGAAACGCTATGATTAGTGTGTTAAAGTTAGTAGGAGTAACTAAATATGTCCTTGAAGAATTGCCATATGCTTTACCTTATGATATACAAGTAGACGTTGGTGATAGTGTTTATTCATTACTTTCTCAATTAAGAGATGTAGATGCAACTATGGAAATTTTCTTTGATGTAAACGGAGTATTTAGGTATCAAAAGATTCCAAGTGGACATAATGAACCGTCTTTATTGGATGACGATGTATGGGATAATATTGTAACATCAGAAAGTATTACGTCTGATTTTGAAAGCGTTAAAAATGTAGTAAGAGTATTTGGAAAATCAATCGACCCAACATATTATCCAAGTAATATAACTCAGAGTGGAAATACTTATACTCTTACTATTGCAGATTATCCAACAACTTTTGATGCAGATACAAGTTTCACAGTAGGTTGGACGGCTACTACAGCAGTTGCAAGTCCTTATATTAAAGTGAATGATAACAGCGCATTACCTTTGGTTAATGAGGACGGAACAGCGGCGGTACTAGACCGTAACAACCAGTATTACGTTGCCAGATACCAGAATGGTAAGTTTATATACCTAGGCTATCAACAGATATACGGTGAAGCTAAAGACGATAATCCACAAAGCCCTTATTATGTAGGGGGTACAATAGGTGAGATAGCAATTCCTTTGTCTGGGGGTGAATATGATAATATATATACTAATGATTTAGCAAGACAACGTGCTAAATATGAATTATATTTACGAACCAGAATGAATGACAGTGTAAGTTTGACATGTGTCCCTATATGGTGGCTTGACGTAAATATAGTTGTTTCATACACACCTAAAGATTCTACAGTTCCAAAACAGTATCTTGTAAAAAGTTTTAGTGCTGATATGCAAGAAAGTGGTTCAATGAATATAAGTATGATTGCTTATTATCCAGAATACGAAAGTTTCTAAATAAGTGGAAATATTTCAAAATAACTATTGACACAAGGCGTAAAGTATGGTAAGATATAATTAAGTTAAGGAAAGGAAATAAAAGATATATGTTCTCCTTATAAATTGTATACATTGTTGTTCGTATCCATGTGCGGAAAATCCACAACGTTCCTTTTCTTAACTGGATTTTCATTATCATTTACTTGCCATAGTGATAATGAAATTAATTCAGCTAAAGTTAAAAAAAGCCTGTGATGGTGACAATTCAAACTAACCTATGATTAGATAGGTAGTTAGTCACAAAAAGCTGAACCCTTTTATGTGCGAGAGATAAAAGGTGAATGGTGACGTAATGCTTGGAAAAAAGAACTAAGCATATTTTTCTTATTTTCATTAAACCTCCTGTAATACGTTTTTGGTAGCAAGAAAGAGTGTTTCTTAATAGATTCACTCTTTTTTGTTGTAATAAAATAAATAATAATATATAATGATATTTAGATTACACAGAAAGGAAGTGTGATTGATTTATGAGTGAATTATATCCGTCCTTACCCTCAACTTCATTCCCTAATCAAGTACAAACATTTACAACTTTTTTGGATATTACGGCTTCTGACGCACAATTAATTCAGCAATATCAGACAGCTATTCAGTCTAATGATTATGAAACCGCACAAAATATATTTGCACAAATTCCAAACGGTAATCAAAAGATTATCAATGCTCAAAAATTAAATACGATTATCAATACTTGTGAAGCGTTGGAAAATTTTTATAAAACTGATGTGCAACCTTATGTAGAGGGCAAGCAAATTGAATGGCAGAATATCATCAATTTATTTGGCTATAAGGGAATATATAACCCTACTATAACCTATTCTAAGAATAACTTTGTAACATACACCTATAACGGTGTAAATTATGTGTATATTGCTGTTACTAATCCACCTTTGGGAACAGATCCCACAAATACAACTTATTGGCGAGTGCTTTCTATTCGTGGTGAAAAAGGTGATTCTGGTGAGGGATTGTCTTTCTTAGGAGAATGGGATAGTACAGTACATTACACCACACAGAACGTAGTAACATACGGTAACTATGTGTGGGCTTGTATTGAAGCTAATAATAACCAAGCACCTTTTGAGGGTTCGCAATACTGGGTTAATATTGGTTCTGTTAGACCTAGAGAAATTCCAGTACAAGGGGGAACGCCAAGTCAACAAGAAACTGGTGATTTATGGTTTAGAATTGTGAACTAAGAAAGGAAAAAAATATGGCAAGTTTTGAAGTCAGACGTTGGCAAGACTTATCATTAAGTAATAGAAACTTAATGCAACAGTTTTCTCAATATTTTAGAGAGGGTTATTTTAGTCAAGCATTAGCGTTAATTATGAACAATGATGACATTGATTCTGAAACGGTTATGCCAATATGTTTCAATATGATTCATACGGCTCTTGAATATTTACAGAATTTATATTACAATGCAGTAGAGGTTAAACTTGCAGAAGATGAACAATTATTCCAGACAATGCTTAATAATTACATAAATAAGAAAGAATATCAAGCTGATATACAATATGAAATGTATAACTTTGTTGTTTATGACAAACAAGTTTATATGTGTTTAAAACAATCAACTGGAAATCTGCCTACTGATATGGAATACTGGGTGTTGATTGGCTTAAAAGGTGAGGTTGGTGCGACAAGTATTGACGTTCAGTTAAAAGATGTTTGGGATAAAACAGTAAATTATGCTATTAATGACGTTGTTACTTATGAAAATGTAATGTATATTGCTTTAAAAGCGAATACAAATGTTCAACCAGATACCACACCTAGCACATGGCAGGTATTTATGAAGTTTCCAAAAGCAAGAGTTATTGTATCTGAAACAGAACCAACTGACGAACAATTAGAAGTTGGTGGTCAATGGTGGAAAATTTTATCTATCGAAGTTTAATAAAGAAAGTTGGTGAAAATATGGCAAGTTATAACATAGAAATGAATGTAAAAACTGATACTGGATATGACCAATTATATCCTCAGACTAAAATAGAAAATGTAGAAAATGGTGCTTCTAAATCTGTAAGTGTGCAAGTAAATGCTCCTAGTGCAGATTGGCAAGGTGATAATGCACCATATACATTAACTTTAACAGTAAATGGTGTTACGGCTGAGAATAATATTGAGGTTGGTTTAGCTTCAAATGCAACCTTAGACCAAATTAAACTATCCATGAAATGTATCATTCAGTGTACAGCACAAGCAGAAAATCAGATTACTCTTACAGCTTATAAGAATAAGCCAACGGAAGATTTACCCATTCAAGTGCTGATTATTGGATAAGTTTTATTAACAAAAAGAGGTGATTTTATGTCAATTATGAATAGATTTCCTACTGGTGGTGGTAGTTCTGATATTGCAACTGCTGAACCAAATAATGTATTAAAAGGATATACATTCGTAGGAAAAGATAGTGACGATATACAAACTGGCACATTGGAACTGACTGGAAACGCTATAGAAAGTCATGTTATCAAAGGTGCTACGTTTTATAATACAGACGCTAAAATTAAGGTTACTGGCACAATGGAAGTTGGTAATGTAAGTAATTTAAACTTAGTTGTTTCTAGTGGTAGAAATATTACTGTTACTTGGTCTAACCCTATACAAACTACTGGTAGACCTTATAGTGGTGTATATGTTAAATATAGCACAAGTGGAAATCCTGGGACTGGTGGTACTCAGATTTATAAAGGTACTGGAAATAATACTACAAGTGGTGGTAGAAGTAGTGTTACTTTGGGGTTTCCTAATCTTGGAACTAGGTATTACATAAGTGTGTATAGTTATTGTGTGACAAGTAATGGGGAATTGATAGGAACACCAATACAAGGTAATATTGTAAGTGGTAGTACATATACACAGACGATTACAAGTAGTACAAATGTAACTGTACCAAGTGGATATAGTCAAGTTGATATATTTTGTGTTGGTGGTGGTGGCGGTGGTGGGCATGGAGAAAGTCGAGATAGAAATTCAACTTATGGTGGCGGTGGTGGCGGTGGTGGCTACACTAAAACTGCTTCTAATGTTAGTGTATCTTCTGGACAAACTTTAGTATGCTCTATTGGTGGCGGTGGCGGCGCTAATGGGGGTACTGGTGGCACTACTTCTGTAACAAGAAGCGGAACTACATTATGTACTGCTTCTGGTGGATATGGCGGTGACGGTGAAACTACTTCACCATATTATCGTGCTAGTTGTGGCGGTAGTGGCGGTGGAGTAGGTGGTTCAGCGTATGGATATACTTATGGAAATAATGGCGGTAGTAATGGTGGCAATGGTGGTAATAGTCCTGGTGTCACAAATAGTCAAGGATTAGGTCAAGGAACAACAACTCGCCCATTTGGTGAAAGTTCTGGTACTGTTTATTCTGGCGGTGGTGGTTCTGGTGGACAAGGATTAGGTGCTTTAACACCGGGTAACTGGGGTGGCTCTGGTGGTTCTATAGGTGGCGGTCATGGTGGTAATGGTACCTATAGAAGTGGAGGTTCTTCTAGTGAACCAGATTACATTCTCGCTAGTGCGGGCGGCAATGGTTCTGCTAATACTGGTGGTGGAGCAGGTGGTGGCGGTGGTGGCTATGCTTATAGTGGTAGGGACGGTGGTACTGGTGGTTCTGGAATTATCCTTATCCGTTTCAAATAAAGAAAGGAGTATCATATGGCTATAATTAATAATTTTATATCTGGTGGCGTTGATACTTCTGAATTGACTGCAACCAAATCAGAAGTTATGAAAGGTTATATCTTTCTTGGTTTAGGTTCTGATGATGAACAAACTGGAACCCTTGAATTAACTGGTAACGCCAATGTAAATCAAGTATTAACTGGTACAACTTTTTATACCACTAATCCACAAGCCCAACAAACTGGCACTTTAACAGTGAATAGTATTTTCGCTTATTAATATAGAATGAAAGGATAGAAATGATATGATTGTACATCAAGTTTTTGCTATTGTACATGAGGAAACTGTACAGAATATTATTGTATGCGACAATTATGAACTTGCTAATCAGATTGCAAGAGGTACTTACGGCAATGAAGCTATCGCAGTAGACTGTTTACAATACCCTTGTTTTATAGGTTGCAAATATAAAAACGGCAAGTTTTATGACTTAGAAGATAATGAAATTGCTTACGTTCCAACACAAGAACAGCAAGTTGCGACTTTACAACAAATTAATAAGACCCTTTATAAAACAGCTAAATTATCAGCACAGAATTTCACAGACGAACAAGCCGTAGAAGTTCCAGAACTCTATCCAGTATGGACTGAGGGCGTTGAATATAAAGAGGGAGATAGGGTTACTAACGAGTACGGTGAGTTATACAAGGCTGTAGTAACTCATGTGTCCAATTCTAAGGATAAAGAGGAAATTGGTGAGGAAACGGCTGTTACTAATTCATTTGAGAATGATGATAATGGAATTATGTTGACAAGTGTTGAAGATGAAATTCCAACTACAAGTAAATGGATAAAATTATCATAAAGTGATTAAAATTCGCTTGACAAATAAGGTGACAAGTAGTATTATAAATAAAGAACAATTCATATAGAAAGTTTACAGACTTACTGTTTTAAATGAAAAATAAAGTGCTATAAAAATTGTTCTAAAACTATTTTAAAAATTATGTATTTCTGTATATTAACCTTAAAGGAGGTAATTATTATGGCAGTAGCAACTGGAAAACATGCAGACCATAGAACCAAGGAACAGATGGCAAATGATTTAGCACAGACTAAAAGACCAAAGGGCGCACAGGATACAACCTATGTAACAACTGGCCCTGCAACTGGCAAGACAGACGAATGTGTAAGACCTCTGACCCAAAAACCTGTTAAGGATTGATAATTAAATAAATATATTACAATGGAGAGGAATTAATAATAGTTCCTCTCTTTTTGCTATCATAAATTAGAAAGGGGTTCGTAAATGAGAACAGTAAATAAAGTTGGTGGTGCTAATGGCACGGTTTTTACGGAATTTTATGGAAACACTACTGATGTAAAGCCAACAGAAAATGTTCTTAACGGTAGTGCTTTTTATGAAGTTGATAATAACATGTAAGAATACCGTTTTGATAAAGAAAACAAAATTTGGTATCCAATAACTAGAGGTGGTACTGCTCCAAGTGATGAATATTTACCGTTATCAGGTGGTATTATGACTGGTGACATTAACATGAATGGCAATTCATTACTTAACGCTAAGTCTATTACTTTAAAAGATGAAACTGGTGAATATACTGTAGAATTAAATTTAGTACATCTTGAAACAACAAATCCAGAAACAGGAGAGCCATTTTCTTATGAAGCTATAGAGTTTTCTGACTCTGATGATACCAGTAAACAATATGTAATTACAGGCGTTGCTGACCCTTTACTCGATACTGATGCCGCAAACAAAGCCTACGTTGACCAAGAAACTGCCAAGTATTTACCTTTAACTGGTGGAAAAATGTTTGGCAATATTGACCTTAACAATAAAAGCATCTATAGAATTCGGGATTTGACTTTTATCTCCGAAGTTCAATTAAAAGCTGGTGTTGATAATAATAGAATTTATTTGCAAGTTGTTATGCGTGGTACTAATAATAAACTCTCTGTTAAGGCCGCAGACGCTGTTAAGGATGATGAACTTGTTACCAAATCTCAAATGGAAACTGCTGATAGTAAGTATCTTCCATTAACAGGAACCACAGAAGACAATCCAGTTACAGGCGTTGTCACATTTAATGGCGAAAGCACTATTACTGGTGTTAGCACTCCTGTAAACGATACTGACGTTGTGACTAAAAAATATTTTGAAACTCATTTATCTACTGATTTTATCCCTACTAAAGATTTAGATATGAAACAGTATAAATTAATCAATACTTCTGCTGTAGAGATTTATGGTGGAATTAATGATAGTGCAAATAACACGTATTTTATCAGAGAAACTTCACAAGCTTCTATTAATACTGATACAGAAATTCCAGAATATGTAAAAGTTATTACTGGCGTTCATACTGGCGATACAAACCAAGATGTAATTTTAAGAGGTATTAGGGCAGGACAACAGAAAAATGACGCAGTAAATTATGGTCAATTTAAAACGTTAGCAGATTCTTTTGAAAGATGCCAACACGATGTTGAAAGTTTGAACGCTTGGAAAATGACTTTTGACGAAAATCAAGTCACAAATACTGTAAATTCCATTATTAAATATACAGATGTTGCTTATGAATTGACAATCGCAAGTGGTGAGGAACAATGGTATAGTTACGATTTAGCAATGCAAAGTGGTTATACTCCAATATCTGCTACTTTGGTTATTGATGATACTAACCCATTTGTAGGTCATTGTTCTTTGGATATTACACCAGACGGTACTTACAATGCTTTAATTTATCTTAAATCCCAAGGTGACGATAAGACTTGCAACTGTAAAGTAAGACTTGTGTGGATAAAAAATCAGTAAAAATATAAGTGTATCTATTGACTTTTAGAAAGCTATGTGCTATTATCGTAAGTAGAAGCATATAGCTTTCTAAAATTATATGAAAGGAAAGTAGAATAATGGCTAATAAAACAGCAAAAGGTTTAGTGGAATTTGCTAAAAGTAAAATAGGCGTTCATTATGTTTATGGTGCTAAAGGTGAGATTCTTACTAAGACTAAGATTTATTCATGGGCTAGGCAATATCCAAATATTTACACACAAGCTTATATTAATAAGGCTTTACAATGGGTAGGTGAAGAAGCTGTGGATTGTTCTGGACTGATTTCATGGTATACTGGTATCATTCGTGGTTCTGGACAGTTTGAACAGACTGGTAACAGCAAAATCCCACCGTCTAAATTAACAGACGATAAATTGGGTTACGCAGTATGGAAACAAGGTCATATCGGCATTGTACTTGACCGTAACCATGTAATCGAAGCAAAAGGTATCAATTACGGGGTTATCCAGAGTAACTTAAATTCAACACCATGGAAAAAAGCATTTAAGATTAAAGATATTATATATGATAATACCGTTACTGAATATAAAAACGGTTTCTTTAAGGTAAACGGTTCATGGAGATATTATAGAAATGGAATTATTGTAGTGAACTCATGGGTTAATGATAATAACCGTTGGTATGTTGTTGATGGTGAAGGAAAATTAATCACAAATCAGTGGTTCTATGAAGATGGAAAATGGTATTATTTGTCTGGTGATGGTGGGATGATTTCTAATCAGTGGCTTGAATATAAGGGTAATTGGTATTACTTTGATGGAGTAGGAGTATGTTTAACTAACACTTGGTATAAGTATCACGATAAATGGTATTACTTAGACGATACTGGTGCTATGAAAAAAGGATTATTAGAAGATAATGGTAGTTGGTATTATCTTGATGAAAACGGTGCTATGGTATCAGACGTTAATATTAAGTTTAGTGCAAGTGATGATGGAAGTCTTAAATTTAGTGGACTTACTAATAAAGAAGATTAAGATAAAAAGCAAAGGGAAAATAAAAATATGAGTACAGTTTCTATTTTATCGGCAATTTCTATTTTAAGTTTAATATTTGCATTTATTTTACTTGTAATTATATTTATGATTAGTTCTTTTAAACGTAATTATGACTATGCTGTTATACTTGCAAAGGCTGTTACTTATTTATCAGTATTTGCTACGGTGACAATGCTTATAGCTGTTTTTATTAAATAAGGCGAGAACACTCGTTACTTTAGTGGTGTGAGGTTCAATAAATAAAGGTTTAAAGGAGAAATAACTTTTGAGTATGTTATCAATCGTTGGTTTAATGCTCTTAGCAGTGGCAGTGATACTTATATTTTTCTTAATTGTAATATTTATTGCTTTTATAGTAGACCTTAGTTTAAATGAACCACAGGCTTTGTTATCTATAATAGGAATTATATTAATAATGATTGTTTTACTTGTACTAATTTTTAAATTTTGTTAAATTATTAAGAGGGCTTAAACAGCCCTCTTTTTTATTATACAGAATGTCATAATTAAATTACATGGTATCAGTTAGTAACAAAGAGTTAGGAAGATTACGACATTAAAAACGATAACTTGATTAACAAAAATAAAAGAGGGGGTTGTTAGCCCCCTCTTTACTTATTCGTATCTATTCGGTTTTTTCGTCTACTTCTGGATTACCGAGTTCTGCAATAACTTTATTTAAACAACCCCCTACATTCTCAATACATTCCATTGTAAGTTTAGTGAACAAGTATAAAAATCTTGTTTCGTTATCTGTAATAAGTTCTGGTTTTTTCACAAAGTCATTAAAATTAATGCCATATCGAGTTTGAAAGACTTTTACAATCAAATCTGCGTTTTTAAGTGTTTCTTTGAGGAGTCCTTTAACAAGCATAATCTGCTCAATAGAATTTGTAATGTTTTCTTTTGAAATAGTTGTAGTTTTTGGTTTAGGCTCTTTTTCTTTTGTTTCTGAATAATAATAACGTGTAAATAATTCCCAGTCATTGCTTAATAAACTTTCTTTACTAGGAGTATAACTAATATCAGCTTTTTTAAAAAGCGGCTCACCATAAAACCATCTAAAGCTAACTGGGTCAATTAAATTTTCCCAACTTTTTCTACGAATATAAACTTTACCACAAGCACCTAAACTTTTCTGTTTCTTTTCTGCTTCTTTGATTGCTTCTAAAATTGTCATAATATTATTTCTCCTTTTTTATAGAATTTTTTATTTAACACCACTACTACCGAAACCACCTCTTGATTTTCCGTCTAAATGGTCTACTTTTTCAAAAATAATAATAGGTTGTTTCTTTACAATACGGAACTGGCAAATGCGGTCATTAAAGTCGATATGTGTATCTCTTGTTGCGTAAGCAGGGAACTTCCATATGTCCTCATTGCTACAGAAGGACGAATCCACCACACCAACTGAATTAACTTCAAGGATTCCCCAGTTCTTAAATGTACTACTTCTTGGTGCGATATGTGCTTCATAACCATCTGGAAGTTTCATACTTACACCAAGAGAAATAAGTTTAAATTCACCAGTTTTCAAGTCAATTCCATTAGGTTCAGCACATCTTAAATCAATCCAATCTGAATTTGCACCGTTGATATTTTCAAGAGGCGTAATAGGTTCATGGTACTTGATTTTGATTGTTTCGTTATTAGATATTTCATTGGAAGTGGTAATTGGTTCAAGTAATTCTTCTGGTAAATAAAATTTCTTTTCTGTATTTTTAAACCAAATAAGATAAGGTAAAATATTATTTGCGTTAGCTTCGATAACTACACCAGTATCTAATAGCAATGAATTATAAAAAGTATCAGTGCTTACAATTCCACATTCTTTTAATTTTGTGTAAATGTCTGGTAATAATTTAATTGCAACAATATCACCCACTTTGAATTTTGGTTTTAATTTTACTGATTTTTCATTCATAATTAATCTCCTTTGATATATTTTGTATTGCTTTGTACGTTAATCATAATACTTTTTATAGTAAAAGTCAATGGTTTTTATAAAATTATGTGTTAGATTTTTGTATAAAAAATGTTAAATATTCAGACTATTTAAAATGAAATTTCTATTGATTTTATATAGGAAGTGTTGTATAATTTCTATATAAGAAAGGTGGTGAGTATATGAAAACTGGTACAAAAAATTATAGTAAAATGAAAGAGTTAAGTTTAGATTGGTGCAATGATATTTCTTACGATATATTAAAGCCACAGTATAAATGTTGTTTAGCTAAGTTAATATATAATGTTGATTCTGGTTGGGAATATAGAAAAGTAGATAATAGAAATCTATATGGTGGTGCTTAATACCAAAGGAGAATAAAATGTATAAAGATAAAGAAAAAAGACTTCAATATTGTAGACGATGGGGTAAAGATAGTAGAAAATTTGCTTTAGAACATCATTTATGTACATGCTGTTTTAAAGAACGTACCTATGGTGATGAACGAATGTGTTTATTATGTAAAGCAAAAGCATATGAATATAGACAAAAAAGAAAAGAATCAATGTCGGAGGAAGAATATAAAGAGTTTAAGTTAAAATATCGTGACAAAGATTTAGAGCAAAAGAAAAAGGTTAAATTAGAAAGAAAAGAAAAAGGTTTATGTGTAGAATGTGGTAAAAGAAAAGCTATGAACAATAGAGTACGTTGTGGCATTTGCCTTGCTAAAGATAGGAAAAGACATAATTTAAAGAACACCGAATTAAAAGACCCAACTAAAAATAGACAATATAGATTAGAAAATCATTTGTGTTATACTTGTGGCACACCTTTAGATAAAAATAATAAAAGTACGGTATGTGATAAGTGCCATAAAATTTTTAGTGAAAGTGCTAAGAAAAGTGGTGCTATTGTAAAAATGAAATATCCTAATATGAATCGTAAGTTATTTATTAAATAATAGAAAAGGAGATAATAAAAGTAATTTTTAAAAAACTTGATTTAACAATACTCGTAAAAATATATTAAAGGAGAAATAAAATGAAAGTTGAAAAAACTAAACCTATAAATGTAGAATTAATGACAGGAATTAAAAAAGGAGAGAATAAAATGGAAATTACAGAAAAAGAATTGTGTGAGTATTGTAGTAAAGTACCAAACAATAAATGTAATATTATTTGCAAATACTATAAGATTTGTAGGCGTTTTATAGCAGAAAAAAGAGGAATGTTACCAGTTTATTATACTTTTGATGGAGTGTATACTGGTGAAAATTCTAATAGAATTTGGGAAGTTAAAGATAATATAGAAGAAAAGGAGAAAAATAATATGTTACCAGAAAACGTTAAAATTGTAAATAAAAATGAGGATAATATAGTGTATGTAAATGATTGCTTAAAATATCCAATTAAAAATGATGAAGAATATGTTTGTATTTTTGATGGCAATGTAATCAATAATAATTTCGTAAATATTAATATTTATGGAATTATAATCGATATAAATGAAAAGAATATTGTTGTTTATAATAAAGAAAATAAAAACATTAGTATAGTAGATAGAAAAAGTATTAAATGTTTTTTACCTAAAGAAGAATATAATTTAATACATGGTAGAAATTAGTAACAAAGAGTATAAGGAGTTTGGTTATGGGACTTGATATAATAGCGTATTTAGTATTTTGATTGAAAATTTGGACAAAGAAAGGAAATAAAAAATAAGTAACAAATAACCCTCCGGCAATAAGTCGGAGGGTTTTGTTTTTATATTATATTGCTTCTAATTTTGTTTTAATTTGAAAATTTGCTTTGTCTATAAATGTATTTAAGTTTTTCATTTCAGGATTTTCGTTTAAAAATTTGCTCAATTCTTTTAAATTATCAATAACAAGATTATAACGGTAAGTTTTATTTGTTGAGTTGTTTGTCACAGACAGCATAAAATTAATCACTTCCTTTCAAATCTCAAATCAAATTCTGATATGGTTACTAACCAGTATAACCATGGTAACAAGCGTTTAATTAGTTCGGCTGATAAAGTGTTAGGGTGTGAGTTGAGAAAGTCTGTTTTATGTCTATTACTCGTTGGTTAGAACTTCCTCTAAACGGTAATGTTAAATCTTTTTTATCTTTTTCAAACCTACCATCTACTAAAACATCTATATTTTTCAAACAATTTATATATTTCTTTTTTTTGTGAAAACCAAGTTCTTCATATAATTCTTCAAAAGTTCTCCCTGTATATACCCAAATATTTTTATTGGCTTTTTTTAGTTCTTTTAATAATAATTCTACTCCTTTGTATTGGCAAAGACATTCTCCACCAGACAAAGTAATATCTTGTGGTAAATCCAATAAAATTTTTGTTAAATCTTTTATTTTTATTTTTTTACCAGAATTTAATTCCCAAGTAGTAGTTTTATTTTGACACCCTTCGCAATGTATATTGCAAAAAGAGAAAAACACTACGGTTCTAAATCCTATGCCATTTGAAACAGAGCATTTTTCTATTCCAGAAATGTATACAAAAGGTTCTGTATCTATTTTATTTTCTAAGTTTTTAATATCTTTATATTTTATTTCCCAAGTATCGTTAATAATATTTCTAACAGTTTCTCTGTTAGTGTTTAAAAAATCTGCTATTTCTCGAATTGTATATCCCATTTTACTGAAATTAAGAACGTTAATAAAAAACTGTTCTTTTTTTTCATAATCTTCTTTTAGTATTTTTTTAAAATCAAATTCTTTTGTAATATTTGTATAAATTTTTTTATGAATTATGTTAGAAGCAACACCCCTGCAAACTTTATATTTTTTATCTAATTTGCTAAAATTATGCTCACCGTTTATGAAATCATTACATATATTAACAACAGTAGTTTTATCTGCCCAATTTTTTTGAAATTGTGACATATATTCTTTATAATCTTCTCTCTTCTGCCAAAAAGCTCTTTTTCTTTCTTTCATATCTTTTGTATTGTCAAGTGGAGTACCTAACAACAAATGTTGCGGATTACAACATTTAGGATTATCGCAAGTATGTCTAGTTAAAATTCCTAAATCTTTACTTATTTTTATTCCTAATTTTCTTTCTAAAACTAATTTATGGAGTCCTTGTTTTTTGTTACTACCATTACTTACCCAAATATATCCCCCTCTTTTTTCATTAGGAAAATGACTAATGCAATTCCAACAACCGTTTTTATCAATTTCTATAATAATTGGTTTGGCTCTTTTATTTTCAACTTCTCTAACATTTAGTAACTCATAATGCTTATCATCAATAACTTTTACTTCGATATTTTCTATAATTTTTATATTGTTTTGATTATTTTCCGCAACCATAATATAAAATCCTCCTTTATATGATATATTATATATCTATATCATAAAAAGAGGATTTTGTCAATATATTATTTTATAATTTTATACTTTTTTATTTAAATTTCATATGTTTTATTCTCATTTTTACTTCTTGTTGCTTACCTTTATTAAATGCTGTTGTATAATCTCCTGTTAAGTAACCTGTCACTCGTCTTAATCTTTTTATATGTTTACCACCACAAATAGGACAAGTTTCTCCTATTTCATCTGTATACCCACAATCAGCACACATATCATTAGGTACATTAACAGCAAAATAAGGAATGTCTTTTTCCATTGCATATTTTACAATAGTTTCCAATGCTTTTATATTATTTTTTACAGAACCAGATAATTCAACATAAGTGATTGAACCTGCTGAACTATATCCAGTTAATTGTGATTCTATATCAATTTTTTCAAAAGGTGTCATTTCTTTCCACACGGGTACATGAATTGAATTTGTGAAAAACTCTTTATCAGAAACGTTAGGGATTATTCCATATTTTTCTTTAAATTTTTGCATTGAAGTAAAACATAGCGTTTCGGCAGGAGTAAAGTAGACTCCAAAATTTAACATATATTTCTTTTTAAATTCATCACATCTTTGTTTAAAAAGTCCTTCAATTTCTTTTGCTAATCTCATGCCACCTTCTGTTGTGTGGTCTTTTCCAATTAAAATTTGAAGAGTTTCTGCTAAACCAATTTGTCCTACAGCTAATGTTCCATGTTTTAATGCTGAACGTATTCCTTCTTCTGGAACATACCCTGCCATAACATTATTCTCATACATAAATTTAGCTGAGTTAGGAGATTGTGAACAAATCCATTCAAATCTTTCAAGTAACATATCTTTAGCTTCATAAATTTTAGTATCAAGTAATTTCATAAATTCTTTTACAACATCAGAATTGTTTTTTTCTTTTGCTTGCATTGCCAATGTTGGCATAATAATTGTAACTGGACATATATTTCCTCTTCCATCTTTTAATTGTCCAAAACCATTAATATCCCAACCGTTTGCTGTCCTGCATCCCATTGTCGCAAAATATGTTCTAGGGTCATTCTTATCATAACCAGTATTGCCACTCCAATCAATATTGGCATAATTTGGATATAATCTTTGTGCTGTAGATTTTAAAGCGAGTTTAAACAAATCATAATTTGGTTCACCTTCTTTTTGATTTACACCTTTCATACACTGAAAAATTCCACAAGGAAATATTGAGGTTCTATGAAGTTTGCCGATACCTTTAATAGAAGTATCAAGTAATGCTTTTGTAATCATTCTGCCCTCTGGTAATGTGCAAGTACCATAATTAATTGATGTAAACGGCAGTTGATTACCACTTCTTGATTGTAAAGTATTAAGATTATGATACATACCTTCTACTGCTTGATATACTTCTCTTGTAGTCATATTCATAGCATATTTATATGCTTTTGGACAAGTATTATAGATTTCTTCATCAATAGAATGTTCTGCATAGTTCCATGCTGTGTCATAAAGTTTATCTTCGCAATATAAAAGTCCATCTTTAAAATGTTTTCCAAAACTTTTTCTTACATAAGGAACCATTGTCCAATCCAAATGAGAAGCGGCTACACCACCAAATTGCATTAGACTTTGTAATTGAAAAATTACTGCTACTAATTGAAACGCTGTACTAACAGATTGAGCAGGTCTTACATCTGTTTGTCTAGTGGTAAATCCAGTTGCTAATAAATCATCAAAAGGAATTGTTATACAATTATGACTACCAGTAGCATAAGAGTTTAAATCATGTTCGTAAATTTCATTGTTTAAATGATTTTCTCTGCTCTTTTTAGACATACAGTTATATAAAGCATATTGTTTTAATACTTCGTCTGAGATAGAACCAACTTTTCCGCCAAAACTTTCACCATCTACATTAGCGTTTTGTTTATCTGGTTCAACAGGGTTTAGCTTTTCACCTATCATTTTATATAATTCTTCGTTTGGTTCTCTCATCAATTCTCTTTTATATCTGTATCTGATATATGCTCTAGCAACTTGTTTTTCACCACTATCCATAAGTAAATCTTCAACTCTGTTTTGGATTTCTTCTACAGATATTTCTTCTTTTAATTCTCTGTATTCAGTTTCAATTTCATCTGCAACATAATCACAAATAGAATTACCTTTATTGTTGATTCCGTTTTTAACTTCTATCCATGCTTTTTTTACAGCTTCTCTTATTTTATTTTTTTCAAATTCTACTTTTTGACCATTTCGTTTAATTACCATTTCACAAAGACCTCACTTTCTATTTTTGCAATAGGTTATCAAGCATTACAACCATGCTAACTCCTATTTAATCTACTTATACGATAACTTTATCATTTGTGAATCTGGAACGCTTGTACTAAGTGTTACTATAAAACTAAAACGTGCCTAATCGGATTTTAAATAAAACCACTAGATTTAGGCACGTTTTTATTATAACATACTATATGTTGAGTTGTCAAGAGTTATTTACATC
>ERZ836939.1596-NODE-1596-length-25429-cov-11.729211_pt1 | contig 25429 bp, 18 predicted proteins | sample MGYA00519912_ERZ836939 | MGnify/ENA primary metagenome ERZ836939 (study PRJEB31850, sample SAMEA3708810) | human gut metagenome | biome: human gut; feature: human-associated habitat; material: faeces | place: China | collected 2014 ...
GACGGCACCCAGTGGTCCGACAGCTTCACGCAGGACGACTATAAGGCCATGGTGAAGGATATGTTCGACGGCAAGATCACCGTCAGCAACAACACCAGCAGCGATGTTAGTGCTGCCGACTTCGCCACCGTCATCACGGTCGACGATCAGGGCTCCATCAAGGGCTAAGCGCTTTATCGCAAGTACATACGGAGAGACGGGCAGCCGCCCGTCTCTCTTTTTTTGCCGAAAACGAAAAAATCATACGATTTTGCCAAATTGACTTTGCTTTATCGGCACAGGTATAGTATACTGTAAGATATTCATGGTTTCCGTCCCCGCACATCCCAAACGCGGCGGGCCATCAAAACGGAAGGAGGGCGAAACATCTTGGGATCACCGTATGCCATTGAGATGCTCAACATCACCAAACGATTCCCCGGTATTATCGCCAACGACAACATTACGCTTCAGCTCAAAAAGGGCGAGATCCACGCCCTGTTGGGCGAAAATGGTGCGGGCAAGTCCACGCTCATGAGCGTGCTCTTCGGTCTGTACCAGCCCGAGGAGGGCGTCATCAAAAAGGATGGACAGGTCGTGTCCATCAAGGACCCGAACGATGCCAACGCGCTCGGCATCGGCATGGTCCACCAGCACTTCAAGCTGGTCGAATGCTTCTCCGTCCTCGACAACATCATCCTCGGCGTCGAGCCGAACAAAATGGGCTTCCTGCAGAAGCAGGAGGCGCGGAAAAAGGTCATCGACCTGTCTGAAAAATACGGCCTGCACGTCGACCCCGACGCCATCATCGAGGATATCACCGTCGGCATGCAGCAGCGCACCGAGATCCTCAAAATGCTCTACCGCGACAACGAGATCCTCATCTTCGACGAGCCGACGGCGGTCCTGACCCCGCAGGAGATCGAAGAGCTCATGCAGATCATGAAGAACCTCGCGGCCGAGGGCAAGAGCATCCTCTTCATCTCCCATAAGCTCAACGAGATCATGGAGGTCTCTGACCGCGTTACGGTCCTGCGCAAGGGCAAATGCATCGGCACCGTCGAGACCGCGCACACCACCGCGGAGGAGCTTTCGGCCATGATGGTCGGCCGCAATGTCAATTTCCACGTGGAAAAAGGCCCGCTGCACACCGGCAGCGAGGTTTTGTCCGTCGAGCACCTGACGGTCGCCTCCAAGGTCCACAAGAACAGCGCCGTCAAGGACGTCTCCTTCAAGGTCCGCGCGGGCGAGATCGTCTGCATCGCGGGCATCGACGGCAACGGCCAGACCGAGCTCGTCTACGCCCTGACCGGGCTGGAGCCCGCCGCGGGCGGCAGGATCACGCTCGAGGGCAAGGACATCACCCACGCCACCATCCGCCAGCGCAGTCTCATGGGCATGAGCCACATCCCCGAGGACCGGCACAAGCACGGTCTCGTGCTCGACTATACGCTCGAGGACAACATGGTCCTGCAGCGCTATTTTGAGCCGGAATTCACCGACAAGGCGGGCTTCCTCCGCCGCAAAAACATCCGGGCCTACGCCGACCGCCTCATCGAGCAGTACGACGTGCGCTCCGGCCAGGGCGCCGTCACCCCGGCGCGCAGCATGTCCGGCGGCAACCAGCAGAAGGCCATCGTCGCCCGCGAGATCGACAAGAACCCGGAGCTGCTCGTCGCCGTGCAGCCGACCCGCGGTCTTGACGTCGGCGCCATCGAATACATCCACAAGCAGCTCGTCGCCCAGCGCGACGCCGGCAAGGCCGTGCTGCTCGTGTCTCTGGAGCTCGACGAGGTCATGGACGTGCCGGACCGCATTCTCGTCATGTACGAGGGCGAGATCGTCGGCCAGCTCGATCCCAAAACCACCACGCAGGAAGAGCTTGGCCTCTACATGGCTGGCGCCAAGAGAGATGAGGTGAAAGCATGAAACAGAACAAAAACATTCTCAAAAACCCGGGGGTCCAGTCGCTGCTGACGTCGCTGCTGTGCATCCTGCTCGGTCTTTTCATCGGCTATCTTGTTTTGCTTCTCATCAACCCCACAGGCGCCTGGGGCGCCATCACCAACGTCATGAAGAACTTCCTGACGTACTCCTCGGCCAAGGCCCAGCTCAAATACCTCGGCAACACCCTCGTGCGGACCGCGCCGCTGCTCATGTGCTCGCTGAGCGTGCTGTTCGTCTATAAAGTCGGCCTGTTCAACATCGGCGCGGCCGGCCAGTATGTCGCGGGCGCGTGCGCCTGTTTGTATGCGGCTTTGTATCTGCACTGGCACTGGCTGCCGTGCATGCTGCTGGCCATCGCGGCGGGCGCGCTGCTCGGCGTGATCTCGGGCCTGCTCAAAAGCTCGTTCAATGTCAGCGAGGTCATCTCCGGCATCATGCTCAACTGGATCGCGCTCTACATCACCAACATGCTCCTGACCAACGTCAAGGAGGCCACCAGCCCCTACACCTACCAGCTGAAGGCCGAGGGCCCGCAGGCCATCCTGCCGCAGATCAGCCTTTCGAAGCTCCTCAGCGGCAACCAGTACGTGACCATCGCCATCCCCATCGCCATCGTCTGCGCCGTCGTCATCTGGGTCGTTCTGTCCAAGACGCTCTTCGGCTATGAGCTCAAGGCCACCGGCAACAACCCCAACGCCGCGAAATACTGCGGCATGGCGGAAAAGCGCAACATCATCCTCACGCTCGCCATCGGCGGCGCGCTGGCAGGCCTGGGCGCTTCGCTCCTGTACCAGACGGGCTATGAGCAGTGGCAGTGTACCTACTCCTCCGTCCCCTCGATGGGCTTCAACGGCATCGCCGCCGCCTTCCTCGGCGGCCTCAGCCCGATCGGCTCCATCTTCGCCTCGTTCTTCATCCAGCATATCACCGCCGGCGGCGCATACGTCGACAAATCCCTCTACTGCTCGCAGATCTCCGATCTGATCTCCGCGATCATCATCTACCTGTGCAGCTTCGTGCTGTTCTTCAAGACGGTGCTCAACAGCTGGATCGCGCGGCATGAGGAAAAGAAAGCGCGCAAGGCGGCCCAGGCCGCCGGGAAAGGAGGCGAGCAGGCATGATCCTTCTTCTGCAATATACGCTCCTGTTCGCGTCGGTCCTGCTGCTCGTGGCATTGGGCGGCTGCTTCTCGGAGCATTCCGGCGTCATCAACCTCGGTCTTGAGGGCATCATGGTCATCGGCGCGCTGGGCGGTGCGCTCACCATGCGGTATCTGCCGGCGGGCACGTCCAACTTTGTGATGGTGCTGCTGGTCATTCTGGCGAGCATCGCGGGCGGCATGCTCTATTCCGTGCTGCTGGCCGTCTCTGCCATCAACTGCAAGGCGGACCAGACCATCGTCGGCACCGCCATGAACATCCTCGGCACCGCCGCGGCGACGGTCATCGTCAAGGCCATCAATACCGCGGCCAACCCCAACGACGTCTCCTCCACCATCCAGTACGTCGAGCCGAAAAAGGCGTTCCTCGTGAACATCGGCTCGTTCGAGTTCAACTGGTTCATGGTCGTCGCGGTGCTCGCGCTCGTGATCTGCTACATCACGCTCTACAAGACGCGCTTCGGCCTGCGCCTGATGGCCTGCGGCGAGCATCCGCAGGCGGCGGCCAGCGTCGGCATCAACGTCTACAAGATGCGCTGGGCGGGCGTGCTGATCTCGGGTCTGCTTGGCGGCCTCGGCGGCATCGTGTACATCACGTGCGGCGTCAGCGAGTGGAAATTTGAATACGGCGTGGCGGGCTTCGGCTTCCTGTCCCTCGCCGTTATGATCTTCGGCCAGTGGAAGCCGACGCGCATCGCGCTGGCGGCTCTGCTGTTCGGTCTGTTCCGCGCGCTGTCCAACGTCTATTTCGGCTTCAGCTTCCTGGTCAGCCTCAATATCCCCAGCGGCGTGTACAACATGCTGCCCTACGTCATCTCGCTGATCGTCCTTGCCTTTACGTCGAAAAACTCCCGTGCCCCGAAGGCCGAGGGTATCCCCTACGACAAGGGCCAGCGGTAACTGCATTCTCTGCCTCCGGCAGGTTCTCCCGGACCTGCCGGAGCCTTCCCATTTCACGTTTTTTCAGCAGGAGGTTTTTCATCCATGCGAATGGTCGATCTCATTGAAAAGAAGCGTGACGGCGGCGTCCTGACCGACGACGAGATCCGCTTCATCATCCGGGGCTTTACGGACGGCTCCATTCCCGACTATCAGATGTCCGCCTTCGCCATGACCGTCTTCTACAAGGGCATGACCGACCATGAGACGGCCGTGCTGACCGACGCCATGATGCATTCCGGCGACACCGTCGACCTCAGCCGCTTCGGCGACAAGTCCGTCGACAAGCACTCCACCGGCGGCGTCGGCGACAAGACGACGCTGATCGTCGCGCCCATCGTTTCCTCGCTCGGCGGCAAGATGGCCAAGATGTCCGGCCGCGGGCTCGGCCATACGGGCGGCACGGTCGACAAGCTCGAATCCATCCCCGGGTATCAGACCACGCTTTCGGCGGACGCTTTCATGCGGCAGGTCGAGCAGGTCGGCGTGGCCGTCATCGGCCAGTCCGGCAATCTCACCCCTGCCGACAAGAAGCTCTACGCCCTGCGCGACGTGACGGCGACGATCGACTCGCTGCCGCTCATCACGTCCTCCATCATGTCCAAAAAGCTGGCGGCCGGCGCGCATTCGATCGTGCTGGACGTCAAGATCGGCTCCGGCGCGTTCATGAAGACGCTCGAAGACGGCCAGAAGCTCGCCGAGAGCATGGTCCGCATCGGCCGGGCCTGCGGGCGGAACGTCGTGGCCGTCATGTCCAACATGGATATCCCGCTCGGCTTCTACATCGGCAACGCGCTCGAGGTGCGCGAGGCCGTCGAGGTCCTGCAGGGCCATGGCTGCCCGGATCTGACGGGCGTTTGCATCACGCTGGCGGCCAATATGCTCCACCTGTGCAACGGCTGGCCCATCGAAGAGGCCACGAAGCAGGCGCAGGAGGCCATTTCCTCCGGTCGCGCCTTCGAGCAGATGAAGCGCTGGATCGCGGCCCAGGGCGGCGACGCGGCCGTGCTGGACAATGTCAGCCTGCTGCCGCAGGCGTCGGTCCAATACGAGCTCAAGGCGCCGCAGGCCGGCTACATCCACCACATGGACGCGCAGAAGATCGGCGAGAGCTCCGCGATCCTCGGTGCCGGCCGCAAGACGAAGGACGACGTGATCGACCCGGCCGCCGGTATCGTCCTGAAGGAAAAGACCGGCGCGAAGGTGGAGCAGGGCCAGACGCTCGCCGTTCTGCACACGGACCGGCCCGAGACGCTGGCGGACGCCGAGCGCGTCTTCCTGGAGGCCATCCGCTGGGGCGCGGACGCGCCCGCGGCGCAGCCGCTCATCTACGGGATCGTAACGGAATAAAAGAGGAGACAGAGATATGTCAGATGTGATCGTCATTGGGGTCGCCGGCGGGACCGGCAGCGGAAAAACGACGCTCGTCAAAGCGCTCGTGAATCGCTTCGGCGATAATATCAGCGTGCTCAGCCACGATAATTACTACAAGCGCCACGACGAAATGAGCTATGAGGAGCGGACGCATCTCAACTACGACTGCCCGGACGCGTTCGACACCGACATGATGATCGACCATCTGCGTATGCTCAAAAACGGGCAGGCCATCGACTGCCTGACCTACGACTATACCATCCACAACCGGGCGGAGGAGGTCCTGCACATCGAGCCGCGGCGGGTCATCGTGGTCGAGGGCATCATGATCTTCGTCAACAAGACGCTCTGCGACGAGATGAACATCCGCATCTTCGTCGACGCCGACGCCGACGTGCGCCTGTGCCGCCGGATCCGGCGGGACGTCAAGTAGCGCGGGCGGAGCATCGACTCCGTCATCGACCAGTATCTGACCACCGTCAAGCCCATGCACGAGCTCTACGTGGAGCCCAGCAAGAAAAACGCGCACATCATCGTCCCCGAGGGCGGTAAGAACCTCATCGCGCTGGAAATGATCATCAACCGCATCCAGCGCCACATCGACGCCTCTGCGGACTGACCCCGCAAAGCAAACGGCCCCGGCTTTCCGAATGGAAAGCCGGGGCTTTTTATGCTTCAGATACCGCCGGAGACATAATGCTTGCGCTTGTTCTCCTCCACGCGGTCCTCGATGGCGTGTGCGGCCTTGTAGTAGCCGCGTTTGATCTCCCGGACCGTGAGCTTCACCAGCACGATCGTCAGGCACACGGCCGGCATGAGGCCGAAGAGCGTACCGAGGATCAGCAGCAAAGCCGCGTAGCTCTCGGCCATCCGGGCGGCGTTTTCCCAGTAGGGATAGATGACGCCGTTCGTCGTCATGACGCGCTTGCCGAACTTCCCGATCACCGAGATCAGGCCGGAGAGAGAAAACCGGCCGGTATTCTGCACGATCACGCCTTCGCCCACGGGGAATTTCTCCGTCATGAGCTTCTTGGCGAAGCCCGAGACGGGGTCGGGCAGGACGATCTCATAACAGTCGATGGGCAGCTCCGCCATGGCGTTCAGCGCGGCGTAGCTCATGTAGATCATGGCCTTGGAGGCCGACTGGACGCCCGTGGGGTCGGAAGACGCCTTGGCTCCGGCGTCCAGCGCGGCGGCTGTGGCGAAGTCGTCCTCACTTTTGACCACGCCCGCGATGGGGAAGGTCTTGCCGTTGATCGTCACTTCCATCCCGGCCACGTCGCTGCTGCCGAAAAGGTTGAAGGCCGTCTGCGCGTCGAGCACGACGCGGTCGGCCATATAATCCTCATCCGACACGTAGCCGCCGGACAGCAGCTGCAGCGGATGGAACAGGAAATAGTCTCCTCCCACGCCGATGGCCGTGACCGTCACGCTGCCGGGTGATTTGCCGGAGACGGACAGCTGGGTGCTGCCGCTGTAGGCGTCGGCGTAGAGGCGCGCAGAGGTGTCCGCACTGGGGTCCTGCGCGTCGGGTTCCGGCGCGAAGATGGAGTTCTGGACGAATGCGTTCTCCAGCGTCGCGCGGAACGAGCGGATAGTATCGAGGTTGATCATGCCGTTCACTGGCAGGAAGGCCGAGACCTGCGCAAAACGCTCGCCGCTGCCGCCGCGCCAGACGTCGGCGGCGGACTGGGTGATGAGCGCGCCGGTCACCTTCCCCAGCATGGCGAAGCTGAACACAGACAGCGCCGTCTGGATCAGGCAGGCAATGAGGAGGGCAAGCTTCCCTCCGTGCAGCCGCGGCAGCCTGCGATGCCGCTCAAACCGCCCGCGCCGGATCATCCGTTATCGGCCAGCCGGACCTGCTTGCCGGCTTCGACGGGCTTGTTGCTGGTGGTGATGATGAAATCGCCGGAGCTGATACCGGAGACGGCGGCGGACTTATCGTCGCGCGCGAGCTCCTGCACGGTGACGCGGGTGGCGATGTAGCGGCTGCCGAGCGGCGAGCTCTTCGACTCGAGCACGTAGACGAACTTGCCGTTCGAATCCTCGCGCAGGCCGGAGAGCGGAATGAGCGCGTCATAATTTGCGCTCTTCTGCCCGATGGAGAGCGTCACGTTCTGTCCGGCCTGGATATCGCCGGTGAGGGTGAAGACGAGGGTGCGATTGCCCGCGGTCTGGGAGCTTGTGATCTGGTCGAGCGTGGCGACGGCGTCGCCGCCCCAGAAGTTGACGAGCTCGGCGGTGTCGCCGGTCTTGACCTTCTTGGCCTGATCGTTGGTGACGTCGATCTTGACGGTAAAGCCGCGGTCGGTCACGTTGATGGTGGCCAGCGGCTGCTCCTCGCCGCCGATGGACTTGCCGGCCGAAGCGTTGATGGACGCAATGGTGCCGGACACGCTGGATTTGACCTCCAGCTCATCCGCATTCTCGCGCAGCTTGTCGACCTCCGCCTGCTTACGCTCGATGGCCTTTTTTGACGCTTCCATATCGACGGAAGAGGAATCGCCGAGATTCTGCTTGAAAACAAGGTCTTCAAGGGCTTGCTTCGTAGATTTTACTGTGTCTGCTGCGCTTGATGCTTTAGTGAGTTTGTCAATCTCAGTCTGCTTGTTACTGACAGCTGTTTCAGCAGCGGAAGCTCTCTCTGTACAGCTCTTGACAAGATTCGCGCAATGATCCGCATTGTTTTTCAGTTTGCTTAATTCCGTGCGGGCATTGCTTAACGCAGTTGGATTGTACACCACACTCAGTCGAGAATACTCCGTGCACAAAGTTGCTAGTTTTGATAAGTCTTCCGTGATGGTCTTATATGCCGTGGCAATAATACCGGCATCGTTTGCCATCTCTGTCTGCCCCTTCTCAACCAAATATGCATATAACATCGTATCCTTTTGGCAGTAACCTGCAGCAATAGGCTGTGATGCAATCGAGACAACCGTGATAACGTGTTTGTTGTCATAGGTGACACTTGAAGTGGGTTCCGCGGTAAGTTCAAGCAGTTTCGAATAATACTTACCATATACAACTATGTCAGCATCATAATCATCTGTGGCAGTTTTTAGTTCTGCGTATTTGTCCTCGGCTGCTTCCATCTCTTTTACTTTAGCTTCCTGTGCCGTGACATCAGCATCAATGGTTTCTTTATCTGTCTGCAATTGTTTTAGTTCTTCCGAAATTGCCTTGCTTTGTGCGGTTAAATTCGTCAGCTCATTTTCCGCAGCTGTAATGGCCGCAGTCAGTTGTGCTGCATTTACATTTGTATATTGATTGTAAACCGCCAGTGCCTCATTATAAGCTTCCCGAGCCTTCTGCACGTCATAATTCTCCTGCGCGGCGGTGTTGCCCGCCTCGATGAGGCTCTTGTCGTAGTTCTGCTGGAGCGTCTCGAGGTCCGTCTCCGCCTGCTTGAGCTCGTCCGAGTCCTCCGCTTCGAGCACGAACATCGTGTCGCCCACGTTGATCTCCTGGCCGGTCTTGACCAGGACGCTGGCGACCTTGCGGGTCTGCTTGATGGTGACGTTATAGACCTCGCTGGCCTCGACGGTGCCGCTGCCGCGGATGCGGGCGTTGATGGCGCCGGAGGCGGCCTGCTGCGCCGCGACCTCGGGCAGGGAGGCATTCATGATCGTCTTGGAGAAGAAGGTCAGCACCAGCAGGACCGCCAGAAAAATGATGGCCGCGGTCTTGACCCATTCGCGTTTTCTTACACTGTTTTCCATGTCTCTTTCCTTATCCTTTCACAGAGCCAGAATGTGCGATGCCTTCCACCAGATACGCCTCGCCGTGCAGAAACAGCAGCAGACCGGGGATCATATAGATGACGGCGGCGGCAAAGGCGATGCCGATCTCGCCGGCGTTGATGCTGGACAGGAACATTGAAAGCGGCTGCTTCTCCACGTCGTTGAGCAGGATCAGCGGCTGTTCGACCATGTTCCAGTTGTCGATAAACACCAGGATCGCAATGGAATAGAGGGCGCTCCGGCACTGCGGCAGGCAGATGTTCCAGAAGATGTGCCACTCGTTCGCGCCGTCGATCTTGGCCGATTCGATGACAGCCATGGGGATGCGGCGCATGAATTTGGTGAGCAGAAAGACCGAGAACGGCGCAAACGCGCCGGGCAGGAAGATCGCCCACCGGGTATTGAGGATCTTCAGCCAGTCGCTCACCAGATAGTTGGGGACCAGCGTGACCTGATACGGCATGAGCATCAGGATCACATAGAAGAAGAACAGACTGTCGCGCACCTTCCCGCGCCAGCGGGTAAAGCCATAGGCCGCGATCGACGCGACCATGAGCTGCGCGAAGACGATCGGCGCGGTCAGGATGACGGAGTTCCAGAATTTCAGCAGATAGTCCGGGCTTTTGAGCAGGACGGTGAAATACTGGGTGAAGCTGACCTTGTCGGGGATGAATTTGAGTTCAATGGTCTTGGAGATGTAGCTCTTGCCGTCGTTGGCGTTTTCAAAGACCTGGCCGTAGCTGGCCGTGATCTCGCTCTGCGTCATGAAGGAGTTCGTGATGGTCAGAACCGTCGGCAGCAAAAACAACAGCGCGAACACCGCGCAGAGCAGAAAGCAGACCGTGCGGGAAAAATAGCGTTTTTTCTTCATCCTTCCACGTCCTTTCCGAAGATGTTCTCCACGAAGAACAAAAGGGCAATGAGGATGACGATGACGATCGCCAGCAGCACTGCCGCGGCGGACAGGCGCTGGTAGTCGGCGGAATTGAACATGTTGTTCATGAAATGCTGCATCATGTAAAGCCCGTCGTAGGGGTAATTGCCGGTGAGAAGATAGATCTCGCGGAAGACCTTGAACGAGTTGATGATGGACAGGATCGTCACGAACAGGACCGTCGGCGACAGATATCGGAGCTTGATGTGAAAGAACTGATAGGCCGCCGACGCGCCCTCGACCTCCGCGACCTCGAGCAGCTCGCGCGGGATATTGCTGAGGGCGGCCATGAACAAAATCATGTTATAGCCGAGGTTTTTCCACAAAAACAGCACGACGATAACGACCATGCAATAGTCGGATTTCAGCCAGTCGATCTTATCCGCGCCGAAGACCTGCAGGAATTCGTTGATGACGCCGTTATAGTGGAACAGCACCTGCCAGATGAGGATGATGGACGCAATGGGGACCATCATGGGGCTTAAAAAGAAGGTGCGGAACTCGCTTTTGAGGGGGATCCGCGCCTCGAGCAGCAGCGCGAGGCCAAGCGACAGCACCACCGCCAGCGGCACGGACAGGCCCGTGAACGTGAACGTGTTTTTGACCGCGATCTTGAACGCGCCGTTCTGCCAGACGTTGATGTAGTTCTTGAGCCCGGCGAAGCTGTGGTCGGTCAGGCCCACGGTGAAGGAATAATAGATGACGATCAGGAACGGGATGATATAAAACGCCAGCATCCCGAGAAAGCTCGGGCCGGAGAAGCACATGGAGGCGAGAAAATCGCGCACCTTGTTGTTCATCCGCGTCCAGAGGCTTTTCCCGGACGGCTTCGTCTCATATTTCCCGCGCGACCGGAGAGAAAGCTTTTGCACAGTCTGCGTCTCCTTTGCGTTGGAAAATGCTCATAGCTCCCGGCCGCCGGGCGATCGGGATTTATCGGCATTTTCAGTGAATGGAATGCTCCGTCCAAAGGCTCCCCTGAAAGGGGAGCTGTCAGCGAAGCTGACTGAGAGGTTTCGCAGCAGGCAGCCGCAAAAAACGAAAGCCCTATGCAGATCCGCACTGCCCGCAGGACCTCTCCGTCTCGGCTTCGCCGAGCCACCTCCCCTTTCAGGGGAGGCTTACAGGAGCACCCGTCTCAAGGCCCCCCTTGCGCACAAGGGGAGCCTTGCTTGATATTTACCGCTGCTCCTGCACGTACAGGTTGACGCGGCTCTGGATCATGTTGGCGGTGGTCTGGACATCCTTGTCGCCGGCGAAATAGGCGCTGACCTCGTCGGAGACGATGGATAGGATCTCGTCGTCATAGTCGACGATGCCGGTCGCGCTGTTGATGACGGAGAGGATCTGGTCGATGTCCTCCTGCGTCAGGGCGTAGACCTGCTGCCAGGTGCTCTCGCCGTTTTCAACGACCTCGTAGGTGCCGATGCACATCTTGTCGGGTTCGCCGTCTTCGTCCCAGTCGACCTGTTCGCCGTTTTCGTCGAGCTGATACTGCTCGGTCAAGACGGCGGTCATCTTCTTGTCAAAGGCCTCCTGACTGATGGGGAAGGCGTACATGGACTCGGCGTCCTCGTTCGTCTGCCGGATCATGGTGCTGACGAAGTCCCACGCGGCGTCCGGATATTTCGTGACGGAGGAGATGGCCATCGGGGTGATGATATAGAACGAGTTGCCGGGTGCGGCGTCCTCGGTCGGGTAGCCGGTGAAGGTGATCTTGTCGCGGATGGCGTAGAGCTCCCAGATGTAATCGGTAAAGCCGTAGAGGCTGGTCGTTCCCATCAGCTGCTTGCCGTTTACCACGCGGGTCGCGTCGGATTCCCATACCGCATCGTCGACGGCAACGGCCGTCTCCGCAGCGTTGCCGACAGCATCGTTGGTGTCGACGGCATCGGGGAAGGAGTTGCAGAACGCCAGCAGCTGCTGGAACGCTTCGGAGTCAAATTCGCACTTGCCAGTCGTCCAGTCGACAAAGGACGCAAGGCTGCGCGACAGGCAGTTGTTGAGCACGTCGGTCTTCGTCCAGCCGCTGGAGAAGATCGTCGCGCCGTCCTGCAGCTGCGTCATGGCGTCCTGCACGGCCGCGACGTTCCAGGTGTCATACTGATCTGCGATGGAGGAAAGCGCATAGGCCGTCTGCACGTTGAAGCTGGTGGGGATTTCGTAGAGCTTGCCTTCCTTCTCGATCGCCTTCAGGACCTGCGGGACGAAGTAATCCCGGCTCAGGCCGCTGCCGCCGTCCATAAACGTATAGAGGTCGGCCACGACGCCCTTGGCGGCGTATTTGTCGATGGGCAGGTTGCTCGTGAGGAAGATATCCGGCACGCTGCCGCCGATGATCTCGGTGGTGAGCTTGGTGACGCCGGCGTTATAGTCGTCGTCCGTGGCGTATTCGCTGTAGTCGACGACCTGGATGCGGTACTGGTCGTTCGACTTGTTGTATTCGACGATCTTGCTGCGCAGGCTCCAGTCAAGGCCCATGCACGCGAGCGTCAGGACGGTCTTTTCCTTGACCTCGGAAGCGTCAATGCGGTGCAGGACGATAAGCTGGCAGGTGGTCGTGTTGCTGCTCCAGTTCTGCGTCATGCCGACGACGCGGCCGTCGGAGAGCATCCCGGAGTCATACATGTTGCTGGTGTCGACATCGCAGGCCATCCAGTCAACGAGCTTGTCCTTCGTATCGCTCGCGAAGGTGTAGCCATAGATGTTGTCGTTGTTCTTGTAATAGAAATCGTAGGCGTCGTCGCCCGGATAGACGTTCCAGACGTTGGCCGGCATCTTGATCTTCTCGCCCCAGGTCTTCGTCTCAAGATCGACGGGGATGAAGAACTGGCCGTTCTCGTCGGTGCTCTCCGCGGTGTCGGTGGCGTAGTTGTACCACAGGATACCGACCTGATCGGGCTGCAGGCGGCAGAGGCTGCCGCTGTACTGGCTGTCGTCGATCTTGAACAGGAGCTTCCCTTCGGCGTCCAGCACATAGATGTAGTTGTAGTCGGTGACGTAGAGATTGCCCGCCGCGTCGACGGCGAAGGACGAGATGTTGCTGCCCATGCCATCCTCCTCGTCCGTGCCATCGTCAGTCACGGAGAGGTCGACATTGGCGATCGTGCTGCCGTCGGCGGCAACGTGCATGAGGTAGGCCGTGCTCATGTCCGTCGAGGGGTAGTCATACTTGTTCATGGTGTTGGGATCGAAGTCCGCGGGCAGGTCATACTTTGCCGCATAGACGTTCACGAGCATCCAGAGCGTGCCGTCGTCGGAGCCTGCCATGTTGTAGCAGTCAACGTTGCCCTCGCAGTCCTCGGGAACCGTGGGCAGCTGCAGGTTGGGAAGCTGGGTGCACGCGCCGGTATCGGGGTCGACAGACAGAAGGACCAGCTTCTGGGGGTAATACGACCAGGTGTCGCCCGTGTCCGGGTCGGTCTGGACGATCTCGTCGCCCTGCACGTAGGCGGTCAGGAAGATCGTCGTGCCCGCGGTGCACATCGTGTTGACGTACTGGACGTTCTCGGGCAGCTGCAGGTCGAGGTAGTCGGCCTGATAGGCGTATTTCGCCGTCGTGGCGGCGGGCGTGGTCTTGTCAACGAGCGAGGGGCCGGAATTGTCCGTGCTGCCCGGCTTAGAGCTGTTCTTCGAGCACCCGGCGAACAGGCTCATGACGAGCACCGCTGCCAGAAAAATTGCAAATATACGTTTTCCTTTCATATTTTACTCCTTTTTCATTCTGAGGTCCATCGGTTTTCTTCAACATCTTGCGTCAGCCGTATGCGGCAGGCCGCCCATTTTGTTGCCTGTATCATACCAGAACAAAGACGCAAAGAAAAGTCCGGCGTTGCAAAATTCAGATATTTTTAAGAACTGCCGTCCGGGTCCCCTGCGGGCAGGATGGGAAGGATGACCTCGGCGGTGAACTTCCCGCTCTCGGTATAGCGCTTGAAGCTGCCCGACATCTGCGCCATGATCTTCGCGCAGGTGCGCAGCCCGATCTTGTTGGATTCGATGCGCCCCGCGCCGGGGTTCACGCTGTTGGACAGGCAGACGTGCAGCGCCCCATCCTCCAGCAGCGCTGCGATGGCCACGGGCCGGGCGGGATCGGCATATTTGCGGATGTTGTCGAACAGATTGTCGAACACGCGCTTGAGGTAGGTCACGTCGGCCTCGATCTGCACGTCCTGCTGCGGCAGGAGCAGCTGGACCGTAAAGCCCTGCTGCTGCAGCTGCGCGCGGCTCTCGCCCAGGAGCTGGCCGAGCAGGATCGACGCGTCGTAGCGCTCCAGCTGCAGCGGCAGCTCCTTGCAGCCGAATAGCAGGGAGTAGCGGAACAGCTCGTCGGTCAGCCGCTTGAGCTGCTCGGTCTTGCCGTAGGCGGCGTCCAGATAGCTCTGCAGCTCCTCCTGCGTCCGGTACTGCCCGGTCTTTGCCAGATCCAGATACCCCAGCAGCGCGGTCAGCGGGTTGCGGATGTCGTGCGACATGGCGGTGATGAGATCGCTGTTCTGCTGCAGCGCCCGCTGCTCCTCGCTGGTCTTGCGCAGCAAAGACAGCCGCATCTGCTCGACGCTCGCGGTCAGCTGCGCGAGCTCGTCGCTGCCCTTCGGCTCGAGCTGCAGGTAGAGATTGCCCTCGCCGATGGACTGCACCTCGTGCGAGATGGCCACGACCTTGCGCGCCACGCGCCGGTTATACGCCAGCAGCGTCAGCGCCAGCACGGCGCAGCCCAGCAGCAGCGAGACGATCCAGGTCAGATCGTAGAGCCGGCTGTCCGAATTGTCATAGATCACGGCGTAGACCGTCCCGTCGCGGAAGGCGATCGGGTAGACGACCTCGCCCCCCTGCTCCTTCAGGGAATAGGCGTCGACCGCGGCGATGTCCGCGCCCCACCAGCCGATCTCGAGGATCTGCCGCTGGTCGCGGTAGAGAAGGATATAGTAGTCCTTCCTGCTCTCGCCCCACTGGGCCAGCGCGTTCGTATTGCGGGTCGTCAGAGCGTTCTGCCGGACGTAGCCCTGCAGCTCCTGCGCGGCCCGGTTCGTCCGCTTCAATACGGCCGCTTCGTTCAGATAGCAGCGCCCGATGATCGCCTCGCCCACGCTCTCGGCCAGCAGCGCCATGCACACGCCCAGCACCAGCCCCAGCAGCAGCACGAACAGCGGCTTGACGCTCAGCGAGAGGAATCGTTTCTTTTTCTCAGTCAATCTGATAGCCCTTTCCCCATACGGTGCGGATCAGCCGCGGGTTGGCCGGATCCTCCTCCAGCTTCTTGCGCAGATTCACGATATGCACCATCACGGTATTGTTGGACGCCGGCATGTACGTCTCATGCCAGACCGTCTCATAGATCGTGCGCACCGGCACGACGCGCCCGCGGTTCTGCGCCAGGCACTGGAGGATGGAAAATTCCGTCTCCGTCAGCTCCAGCGGCGCGCCGTCGAGCAGCACGCGGCGGTTTTCCTCGTCCAGCACGATGCCGGGGCGGAGCATCCGCCCGCTCGATTTGTTTTTATACACCCGGTAGCGCCGCAGCAGCGACTCCACCTTCATCATGAGCTCCGCGTGGGAAAAGGGCTTGGCCAGATAATCGTCGCCGCCAGCGTCGTAGGCGCGGCGCTTGTCGTTCTCCTGCGTCTTGGCCGTGAGGAACAGCACCGGCGCCGTCGAGCAGGCGCGCAGCCGGCTGCACGCGTCGTAGCCGTCGAGGTCGGGCATCATGATATCCATCAGAATGAGGTCGATCTCCGGGCAGCGCCGGATGGTCTCGACGGCCTCGAGGCCGGTCGCCGCCTCCAGAACGGTATAGCCGCTGTTTTCAAGCAGGATCCGGCAGATGCGCCGGATATCCGGCTCGTCGTCCACCACGAGAATGCGGATCGTTTCTTCCATACTTGACGCCTCCTTTGCCCGTCCATTGTATCACAGCTTGCCGGAAAAGCGGGCGGAATTAAGAATTTTTAAGACATTTCTTTGCGCCTGTCCGGAAATGTGCCCGGAGTGGCCGAAAATGCGCGTGACGAAGGGCGAAAAACATGATATACTATAGCAGCATCAACGCAAACAGGAGGGGCGGGCATGGAGCTGCTTTATACCGACGCGCGCATCGTGGTCTGCCTCAAGCCCGCAGGCGTTTTGTCCACCGACGAGCCCGGCGGCATGCCGGAGCTGCTGCGCCGCGCCCTCGGCGAGCCGGAGACCGGCTGCGTCCGCACCGTTCACCGGCTGGACCGGCCGGTCGGCGGCGTGATGGTCTTCGCCCGCTCGCGCATGGCGGACAGTCTGCTGTCCAGGCAGGTGCAGGCGCACACATTCCAGAAGGACTATCTCGCCGTGCTCGAGGGCGTCCCGGCCCAGGCATCCGGCGTGCTGGAGGACCAGCTGCGCCGCGACACCGCCGCCCGGCGCACCTGCGTCGCCGACGCGCCCGGGCCGGATACGCGTCCGGCGCGGCTTTCCTACCGCGTGCTGGGCGAGGAAGACGGCCGCGCGCTCATCCTCATCCGGCTGGAGACCGGGCGCACGCACCAGATCCGCGCGCAGTTCTCTTCCCGCGGGCTGCCGCTGTGCGGCGACGCGAAATACGGCGCGGCCGCGCCCGGGCCGCTCGGATTGTGGTCGTACCGGATCGCGTTCTGCCACCCGCAGACGGGCCGGCCGCTGCAGTTTTCCCATCTGCCCCCGGCAGAAGACCCCTGGCTGCCATTCCAAACAGCATTATCACAACTTCAAGGAGGTCCCCATGGCCAGAACGAAAGAACTTGATATGCTGAACGGCGCGCTGCTGCCGAAGCTTATGATGTTTTCCCTGCCGCTGGCGCTCACGGGCATTCTGCAGCTGCTGTTCAACGCGGCAGACGTGATCGTCGTCGGCAAATTCGCGGGCAGCACGTCGCTGGCCGCCGTCGGCGCGACCTCGGCGCTCATCAACCTTCTGACCGGCGCGTTCATCGGCATCTCTGTGGGCGTCAACATTCTCGTCGCCCGCTATATCGGCTGCCGGGACGACGCGGGCGTCAGCCGCGCGGTCCACAGCGCCATCACGCTGAGTCTGCTGCTCGGCATGGTCACGTTCCTGCTGGGCTTCTTCCTCTCCACGCCGATGCTGGAGCTGATGGGCACGCCCGACGATGTGCTGCGGCTGGCGAGCCTCTATCTGCGGATCTATTTCATCGGCATCCCCGGCGCGCTGATCTACAACTTCGCCGCGGCCATCCTGCGCGCCTACGGCGATACGAAGCGGCCGCTGCTGTTCCTCGCCGTCTCGGGCGTATTGAACGTCTTTCTCAATCTGTTCTTCGTCATCGTCTGCCGGCTGGACGTGGCGGGCGTCGCCATTGCGACGGTCGTTTCGCAGTATGTGTCGGTCGTGCTGATCCTCGTCTGCCTCATGCGGCAGACGGGCCCGGCCCGGCTCAGCCTCCGCCAGCTCCGGCTGCACCCGTCCGAGGCGCTGCGCATGATCCAGATCGGCCTGCCGGCCGGACTGCAGTCGGTGGTCTTCAACATCTCGAACGTCATGGTGCAAAGCTGCGTCAATTCCTTCGGCGCGGACGTCATCGCGGCCAATACCGCCTCGGCCAACATCGCCGCCTTCACCTACACCGCGATGAACGCCGTCTTCCACGCCGCCATCACCTTCACCAGCCAGAATCTCGGCGCGCGGCGGTACGACCGGATCTGGAAGATCTTCTGGAACTGCCAGCTGACCGTGATGCTCATCGGCGTGCCGCTGTGCGTACTGAGCACCGTCTTCGGCCCGCAGCTGCTGAGCATCTATGTCTCCGCCGACGATCCGGCGCGTGACGCCGTGATCGCAATGGGCATGATCCGCACATACTATGTCACGACCCCCTATTTCCTCTGCGGCATCATGGAGGTCTGCTGCGGCATGGTGCGCGGGCTCGGAAAATCGTGGCTGCCGATGGTCGTGACAATCTTCGGCGCCTGCGTGATGCGGATCGTCTGGATCTACACCATTTTCGCGTGGAAGCATACGCTTCCCGCCCTCTATGTCTCTTACCCCATCAGCTGGGTCATCACCGCGGCCATGCATGTCGTCTGCTTCGTCTATTTCTGGAAACGGATCCGCCGGAAGCTCGAGCAGACCGCACCCGCGGCAGCGGATATCAGAAAGGAGTCCTGATTTTTCTGTATGCGAGTCATTGATATCGACGACGTCATCTACGCCATGCGCAGCCAGACGCAGTTCGTCCTGCGCTGTGAGGAGGTCTTCCACGACAAGATCAGCGCGGCGGCCGGCGCCATTCTCTCGGCGCAGCCGCGCAAGCCCTACGTCTGCCTGACCGGCCCCTCCGGCTCCGGCAAGACAACCACCGCCATGCGCCTGAAGGCGTATCTGGAAAACCTGGGCGTCAAGGTCTGCCTTCTGAGCATGGATAACTTTTTCCTGCCGCTCGCCGAGCGGCCGAAGGATCTGACCGACTGGGAATCGCCCCTGTGCGTCAACCGCCAGCTGCTGCTGGGCACCATCGAGAAGCTCTCCAACGGCGAGACCGTGCAGGTGCCCTGGTACGACTTCCCGAACAACCGCACCGGCGGCTACACCCCCATGGAAGGCAGCCGCGAGGCCATCATCATCGCCGAGGGCATCCACATGCTCAATCCCCTGCTCTTCGACCCCATCCGTGACCGCGCGACCGGCATCTATGTCGCGCCCCGCACGCGCATCATCACCCCGGGCGACCGCATCATCCACCCCGAGCAGGTCCGGGTGGCCCGCCGCATGATCCGCAACTACCAGGGCCGCGGCAACTCCCTGCGCGAGACTATCATCCGCGCCCAGTCCGTCAACCAGGGCGAGCAGAAATACATCGCCCCCAACAAGCCGAACGCCTCCATTCACATCGATTCCTTCCACGACTACGAGCTGTGCATTCTCGCCAAGTACCTGCGGCAGATCCCGCAGTTCGCCTCGGATCTCGACGACGCGTTCATCGCCGAGCACGGTCTGACGGTCCTCATGGACGTGGTCCGGAGCCTGCCGCCCCTGGACACGCCGTATGTCCCCCGCGACTCCATCGTCCGCGAATTCGTCGGCGGAAGCATCTTCCAATATTAAAAAACAGCCCCGCACGCCATCGCGTGCGGGGCTGTGAGACTATCTGGAAACTATTTGCACTGTAAAAGCTGTAGATCAGTTGCAGGGGCAGACATACCTCTGCGCCACACCGATTGCCTATCAGATTTTTGGTGCCGAAAGAGCCTGCCATTGTTGGTGACGGCTGAATCGGTGCTCTGAAATCTGCAGTGTGCGCCTGCGGGCGCGGAAAGTGCGCTTTAGAACCATGTTCTTGTTCTGGAATAGCGGAACAGCTCCCAAAGCGTGATGAGCACCTGCACGGCGGCACAGACGACGAAGATGAGCTTCAGATACGGGATCGACGGGATGGAGAGATAGATGCACAGCCCCGCCGACCAGATGAGCGCCGTAATGGAAAGCCCCTGCATCAGAATGCCCCACCACAGCGACGTGAACACGATGCACACGATGCTCGACACCGGCACCGCGTACAGGAAAAACAGCCACGACGGGAACGGCACGGCCGCGATCGTGAAGGCCGTGAACAAGATCGCCGCGATCACGAACACCAGCGCCACCGACAGCAGCACCACGTAGATGTGGAAATGCGGGTTGGACTTTTTGGGCGGCTCCTCCTCGCCGATGAGGTTGCTGACGGTGATGCCGTAGAGCTGCGCGATCTGCGCGAGGATATAGACGTCGGGCAACCCCTCGCCCCGCTCCCACTTGGAAACGGACTTATCGGAGTAATTGAGCTTGCGCGCAAGGTCCATCTGGGTATCCTTATGGGCTTTGCGGTAAGCGGCGATATTTTTTGCTGTGGTGCGCCGCAGCGTCTGTTCGTCCTGGATCATAAGGACGCCCCCTTCCCCTGAAAGCATTGGTATTACAGGAAATTCTACTGGCAGTAGAGTGCCGTTCTCCGACGGGTATCGGCCGGTGCCGCGCCGGTAGGGTGCATATTTCCTGCCTGTATGCTATAGTGCAAGCATCAGCAAGGCAGATCGCATAGCTGCCGGGCTGACGATATACTGGAATACAGTATAGCACTTTTTTTCATCCTGTGCAATGCGCAGTTTCTGCCGATTGCACGATCCGCACCCGGCATCTCACACACCGTGCCGGGTGCGTTTTTTCTGCAAATTTTTACCGGCGCTTGCGTTTTTCCGCGCCGCATGGTAGAATCAAATTATAAAGAACAGAAGGGAGTTTGAGAGCATGCGCATGATCTCCTGCTGAAAACCTGGCACGATCGTAACACGCTGGCGGCGAAGACCGTCTGGTTCGTTGTGCCTTTTCGCGGGAAATCTGCTTTGTCTCTCAGCCTCCGTGCAGACCGTCTGCCCATTTTGCGGCAGACGCAGGATGCCCTTTGGCTGTGGGAGCGTTTCCCGCAGCCAATTTTTTATTAGGCAGCCGCCGATCCGATCGCCTGCAATTGTCGATGGAATCATCGGCTGCCTGAAGGAGGGCATACCGATGGCATTGATCCAGATCACAGACCTGACCTTTACATACCCCGGCAGCTTTGACCCTGTATTTGAGCACGTCAGCTTCCAGCTCGACACCGATTGGCGGCTCGGCCTGACGGGCCGCAACGGCCGCGGCAAGACGACGCTCCTGCGCCTTCTGCAGGGCCAGTATCCCCACCAGGGCACGATCACAGCCCCCGGCGGGTTCGAGTATTTCCCGTATCCCATCCCAGACGCGGCGCTCACGCCGCTCGAGCTGCTGGAGTGCAGCTTCCCGGACGTGCCGCAGTGGCGCCTGCGGCGCGAGCTGGCGCCGCTATTCGTGACGGACGACGCGCTGTACCGCCCGTTTTCCACACTTTCCGGCGGCGAGCAGGCGAAGATCCTGCTGGCGCTGCTTTTCGCGCGCGAGGGCCGGTATCTGCTCATCGACGAGCCAACGAACCATCTCGACGAGACGGGCCGCGCACTCGTCAGCCGGTATCTGGCCAAAAAGTCCGGCTTTCTGCTCGTCTCGCACGACCGCGCGTTTTTAGACGGCTGCGTCGACCACATCCTGTCCATCAATCGCGGCGGCATTGAGGTGCAGAAGGGCAATTTCTCCTCATGGTATGAAAACCGGCAGCGGCAGGACGCGTTTGAGCTGGCGCAGAACGCGCAGCTGAAAAAGGAGATCGGCCGTCTGAAGCAGGCTGCGCGGCAGTCGCGCGCGTGGGCCGACAAGGTCGAGAGCACGAAGATCGGCCCGCACTCGGCGAAAGTAACGGGCGAGGCCGACGCCATGGGCGGCCGCGCCTACATCGGCGAGCAATCGCGCCGCATGCAGCAGCGGCGCAAGAATCTCGAACGGCGGCAGAACGCCGCCATCGAGGAAAAATCGGCGCTGCTGAAAAACATCGAGCAGGCCGCGCCCCTGAAGCTGCACCAGCTTCCATATCACGCGGACCGGCTGGCGCTGCTGCGGGACGTCTCGGTGTGCTACGGCGGCGCGCTCGTGTGCCGCGGCGTCAGCTTCTGCGTCGAACAGGGCGACCGGATCGCGCTGCGCGGCGCGAACGGCACCGGGAAGACGAGCCTTCTGCGCCTGCTGTGCGGCGAGGACGTGCCGCACACCGGGACCGTGGAGCGCAGCTCCCGGCTGCAGATCTCTTACGTGCGGCAGGACCCGTCCGGTCTGCGCGGGGATCTGGGCGCGTATGCCGCACGGTACGGGCTGGACGAGAGTCTGTTCAAGGCGATCTTGCGCAAGCTGGACTTTGCGCGGGTGCAGTTTGAAAAGGATATGGCGGATTTTTCTGCCGGGCAGAAGAAAAAGGTGTTGCTGGCGCGGAGCCTGTGCGAGCCGTCGCATCTGCTCGTCTGGGACGAGCCGCTCAATTATGTGGACGTGCTCTCACGCATGCAGATTGAAGACCTGCTGCTGGAATTCCAGCCGACGATCGTCTTTGTGGAGCACGACCGCGTCTTCTGCGATCACGTCGCGACAAAGGCCGTGATGCTCTGACAGCTTGACCTTTCGCCGCGCCGCGGGTACAATGGGAGAAAACACGCCGGAGGAAGAAGCCTATGGACAAGCAGGCCGTCGAGGCGCAGCTGTGCCAGCTGCCGATCAGCCAATACGCATGGATCGATCCGCAGACGATCGAATTTTCCGACCGCATCCGCTACGTCTGCGAGCACGAGTGCCCGATGTATGGGACGAGCTGGGCCTGTCCCCCGGCCGTGGGGACGGTCGCGGCCTGTCGGGAACGGATCCTGTCCTACCCCGGCGCGCTGGTCTTCACCACGCTTTCCGAGGTCGATGACATCGCCGATCTTTCTGCCGCGCTCGCCACGCGCGCGCCGCACGAGGCCGTCACGCGGCAGGTGCGGGACATTCTGCGGCAGTTTTCGCCGGATGTGCTCACCCTGTCCACCGAGTCGTGCGCGATCTGCGAACACTGCGCGTATCCGGACGCGCCCTGCCGCCACCCGGAGCGGATGTTCCCCTGCGTGGAGAGCTACGGCATCGTCGCCACGGCCCTCGCCGAGCAGAACGGCATCGAATTTTATAACGGCAACATCGTCACCTGGTTTTCGCTCCTGTGCTACCGGTAAACGCACCGGCAGTCCCGCTTTGCGGGGCTGCCGGTTTCTTTATGCGTTGTTTTTCTGGTTATTCTGCGTCAGGATGCGGTCGATCTCCGCCTGGGCGGCGTAGACCTCGTCGTGGAAATGCTGGGCGGAGATGCGCTCGGCCCCGTGGCCGAGGATGATGAGCTGCTCGAGATTGTCGCTCGTCGCCACGCGCACGCGGCGGCGGCCGCGCAGCTCAAAGCTCAAACGCTCGATATACTGGTCGGCAGTCTCCGCCTGCCGGGTGTAGACGATGTGGATGTTGTGGTATTTCTCCACCGAGCCGAGGCCCTGCGGGACCTTGTACGCGTCAAAGACGAGGATCAGCGTGCAGCCGCGGTAGCCCTGGTAGTTGCACAGCAGGTTCATGAGCACATGCCGCGCGGTATCGAGGCTGGTGCGGGAGAGCTCCTTGAGCTCGTCCCAGGCGAAGATGATGTTGTAGCCGTCGACCAGCAGGAAATCGTCCGCCGGGCCGAGGGCTTCGAGGAACTCGCGCTTGTCCTCGCTGCGGAGCATCATCTGCGGCAGCACGTCGCGGCGGCGGATGGCACCGTAGGTGCGCTCAAAGATCGCCAGCAGCTCCTTTTCCAGCTCCGGCGCGCCGCCGGGGGCGACGGAGCGCACGATGCGCTGCGGCGCAGGCTTGACCGGGCCGCCGAAGCGCAGCAGCGGCAGGTGGGCCGCGTCGTCCACGTCCTGCCATTTGACCTCGTAGCCCGCGCCGTGGCCGCAGAAGATGGAGCCCGCCGGGTTTTCCAGATCCCGGGCCGGGTCATAGCCGGAGGCGCGGACGAGCGCGTCCTGCTCTTTGCAGGGCCGGTAGCCGTCCACGCGCAGCTGCAGCCGCCCGCGGCCGCGGGTATAGGCCGTGACCTCGTTCGGGTAGCCGCGCAGCAGCCGCACCGGGGCGGCTCCGCGCAGGATGGTCTGCGCGCCGTCGGTCTCCGGCGGGTCGTAGTCGCCCTGCATCCGCTGGATGTCGGTGATCGCCCGGCCGACGCATTCGGCCGGAAGCTCCAGCCGGAACACATACCATGGCTCGAGCAGCACCGACTTCGCCTTCATCAGCCCCTGCCGCACCGCGCGGTAGGTCGCCTGGCGGAAATCGCCGCCCTCGGTATGCTTCTGGTGCGCCCGGCCGGAGACGAGCGTGAAACGGATGTCCGTGACCGGCGCGCCGGTCAGCACGCCGCGGTGGACCTTCTCGGCCAGATGCCCGAGGATCAGCCGCTGCCAGTGCAGGGCCAGCGTGTCGGTCGGACACATCGTGTCGAACTGCAGGCCGGAGCCGGGCTCCGCCGGCTCCATCAGCAGGTGGACCTCGGCGTAATGCCGCAGCGGCTCATAATGCCCCACGCCCTCGACCGGGGCGACGATGGTCTCGAGATAGACGATATTGCCCTCGTCGAAGGCGACCTCCAGCCCGAAGCGCTGTTCGATCAGCTTCTGCAGGATCTCCATCTGCACCGGACCCATCAGCTGCACGCGGATCTCGCGCAGCAGCGCGTTCCAGACCAGATGCAGCGCGGGATCCTCCTCTTCCAGCACGCGCAGCTGGCCGTAGGCCTGCGCGGCGTTGGTCCCGTCAGTCAGAAGCAGCCGGTATTCCAAAACCGGCTGCAGAGCCGGGGCCTGCGCCGCCGTCTCATGGCCGAGGGTCATGCCGGGCATCGTCTTCGTCAGGCCGGTCACGGCGCAGACCGTCCCGGCCGGGGCCTGCTGCAGGAGCGTAAACTTGCTGCCGGAATACAGGCGGAGCTGGTCGGCCTTCTCCTGCCAGTCCTCGCCTGCGAGCAGCTGCTTGACACCAAGCGTGCCGCCCGTGACCTTCAGGAAGGTCAGCCGCGCGCCCTTTTCGTCCCGCGCGATCTTATAGACGCGCGCGCCGAAGTCGGTCCCGTATGCAGGCGCCTGCACGAAGCGGCCCAGCGCGTCCAGCAGTGCGTCCACGCCCTCCCGCTTCAGGGCGGAACCAAAGAAGCACGGAAACACCTTCCGGTGCGAGACGGCGAACGCGATCTGCGCGTCCGAGACCCTGCCGGAGGCGAGATATTCGTCGAGCAGCGCATCGTCACAGAGGGACAGTTCTTCCTGAAGCTGCGATTGCGGCTGCGAAAAGTCGATGCAGCGCTCGTCGAGCTCCCGCCGGAGGCTCTGCAAAAGGGCGTCATGGTCGGCCGTGCCGATGTCCATCTTGTTGACGAACACGACTGCCGGCACCTGATAGCGCCGCAGCAGCTGCCAGAGCGTCGCGGTATGCCCCTGCACGCCCGCCGTACCGCTCACGACCAGCACGGCGCAGTCGAGCACCTGCAGCGTCCGCTCCATCTCGGCGGAAAAATCGACGTGGCCGGGGGTATCGAGCAGCGTCAGCGTGCAGCCCGGCAGGGGCAGGACGGCCTGCTTGGAAAAGATCGTGATGCCGCGGCTACGCTCCTGCGCGTCGGTATCGAGAAACGTATCCCCGTGGTCGACGCGCCCGAAGGCGCGGATGACGCCCGCCTGATAGAGCATGGCCTCCGACAGCGTTGTCTTGCCCGCGTCCACATGCGCGAGCAGACCCACGCAAAGGCGCTTTTCCGTCTGATGTGATCCCTGTGCAGCCATAAAAAACCTCTTGTGCTGATGATTTTGAGGTGATTATACCACAAAAGAACAAAAACGCCAAGAGGTGCCCCAAGGCTCCCCTTCCAGGGGCCGATTCCCCCTATCAGGGGGAAATGTCCCGAAGGG
>ERZ836939.1601-NODE-1601-length-25390-cov-11.600474_pt1 | contig 25390 bp, 22 predicted proteins | sample MGYA00519912_ERZ836939 | MGnify/ENA primary metagenome ERZ836939 (study PRJEB31850, sample SAMEA3708810) | human gut metagenome | biome: human gut; feature: human-associated habitat; material: faeces | place: China | collected 2014 ...
CCCCACTGCTGCCTCCCGTAGGAGTCTGGGCCGTATCTCAGTCCCAATGTGGCCGTTCAACCTCTCAGTCCGGCTACTGATCGTCGACTTGGTGAGCCGTTACCTCACCAACTATCTAATCAGACGCGAGGCCATCTTTCAGCAATAAATCTTTGGTATTCCGATCATGCGGTCAGAATACATTATGCGGTATTAGCAGTCGTTTCCAACTGTTGTCCCCCACTGAAAGGCAGGTTCCTCACGCGTTACTCACCCGTCCGCCACTAAGTCATCCGTTCAACTTGACCGAAGTCTTGTATCGCAGAGCTTCGTTCGACTTGCATGTGTTAGGCACGCCGCCAGCGTTCGTCCTGAGCCAGGATCAAACTCTCAATAAAATGGTATCTTAAAGCCGAAGCTCTAAAATCGTTTTATCTTGGTTCGCTCTTAGCTATACTCAAGAATTTTCGTTGGCTATTCAAAGAATCTCATTTCTGACATTCACTGAACAACTTAAATTAAAATTGTCCAAGGTGTTTGTTCATGTTTCTCGTTGTTTAATTTACAAGGTGCACTCCGCAGTTTCGCGGGCTTTTATTGTATCACAGGAAGTTTCGTTTGTCAAGAACTTTTTCAAATTCTTTCGAACTTCTTATGATCGCCGCTCGCTTTGATCAATTTCTCTCTCGCAGCGAACTCATTTATTCTAGCACATCTTCATCTGTTTGTCAAGAACTTTTTTCAAGGTTTTTCAACCGTTTTCTTGGCTCCCATCCAATATGCCCGCGCTCTTCAGAACGCTTTGCTATGATAACAAAAACTGATCAAAATGTCAACCAAAACTTATAATAAAACCTGCACAAAATCGCCCCTGCCGTTTTTGGTCGTTTTAGCCATAAGTGCCACAACATACCGTGTTCTCCCCTGCTTATGCCCGAAACGTCAAAAACGGACGCCCTTGCGGGCGTCCGTGGAAAGCATCTGGTCTTTTAAGCCTGATCCTCGATCAGGCCGTAGCCGCCGTCGGTTCTCTTATAGACAACCGCAAACGCGCCGTCGTTGTCTTCGTCGCGGAAGGCAAAGAACGTATGCTCCAGCAGATTCATCTGCAGGATCGCCTCTTCGCGGGTCATCGGCTTCATGTTGAATTTCTTCATTCTCACGAGCTCGAAGGTGCCCTCTTCCGGCTCATCCGGAGCAAACGAGGTCTCGTCCGGGGTACGGACGAACGCGTCCTGCCGCAGGCGCCGGGCCAGGCGGGTCTTGTTCTTGCGGATCTGGCGTTCGATGGTCGCCACCGCTGCGTCGATCGACGCGAACATATCGGACGTGCTTTCACTGGCGCGGAAGTAGGTGCCCGCTGCGTGAACCGTAATTTCGACGTTGTTGCGGTTCTTCTCAACGCTGAAGGTGACAAGAGCGTCGGCGTCGGTGCCGAAGAAACGTTCAAGCTTCATGACTTTCTTTTCCGCATACTTGTGAACGTTCTCAGGCAGGGTTACCTTCTTTTCGGTGTACTGGAATCTCATAGTTACCGCTCCTTTCGTAATGCCTTACTTCCAAGGGATCTCTCCCTGTGCTGTTAGTATAGCACAGCTTCCGTCAAAATGCAATATTTACCCGTGGTCTGACCCCGTGAACATTGTGTGAACGGACGAAGGCGGACGCATCGCCGCGTCCGCCCGCTTATTTTGTTCTGTTTTTACTCCGTTTTCCCCGAAAACGCGTCGATCAGCTCCTGCATGCTGCAGCCGAAAAAGTGCGCGAGCGCCATCAGATTTCTGGTGCTCACCGCCCGGGCGCGGCCGGTCATGATCTTGCGCAGGATCCCCGCGTCGATCCCGGTCCTGCGGGAGAGCTCCGCCGCCGTCAGCTCTTTTCTCGCCATCCAAGCGCTGAGGACCGGCGCAGCCGACTCAAACGTCCGCATGCTTCTCCCCCGATCCGCCCAGCAGCAGGGTCATCATCTGCTGATAGATGCTGTCCGCCTGCTTTTCATACGCGCGCGTCAGCCCCCGGGCCTGCGAGAGCGTCGGGGCCGACAGCTCCAGCCGCATCAGGATCCCCGCGTCGTCACGCAGGCAGAGCTCGGCGATGAAGTCGCCGGATTCCTCCTTCCGCACGTTCGTCTCGATCAGACCCTTGCGCTGCATCTGGTTGTTGAACCGCTGCACCGCCGTCAATGCCCGCTGCATGACCGGGTAGGCGATGGCGTCGCAGGTGATCTCCTCATGCTCGCGGCCTTTGTCGGTGATGCGGTAGGTCTCGTCGGGCAGCTGCTCGAGATGGCCGCTCTGCACCATCTGCGGGACGGCGACGCTGACGTCGAAGTAGCTGAGCTTATCGTCCTGATAGCAGAGCTCATAGATCTTCTGCAGCGAGACCGGGTAGGAGAGCTTCGCCATCACAAATAAAATGAGGACCTTAACGTCCAGCATATCCTGAATAAAACCGTGCTGTTCCATGCTGACACCTCACTGGAAAACATTTCTGCGTTGTTTTCAGTATAGCAAAAAAGTCTTGAAAACTCAAGCCCTTCCCTCGCTTTTCCAACCGCGAGGAAGGATTTACCGCTTGTTTTCCTGCGAAAGTGGGCGTAAAAAGAAGAAGAAGGAGGTATTACCATGAAAAGAAAAATCCCCGCACTACTCCTTGCGCTGCTCCTTGTTTTTTCCGCAGCGCTCCCCGCAAGCGCCGCCGGACGCGCCTGTCTGCGCTCGTCCCCGGCGTCCGCCTGCACCCGCCTGCCCGCCTGCTGGCGGCAGCTCGTGTGCGACCGCCTCGGGCTCTCCTGCGGCGGCTCGCAGACGCCGTCCGGGCCCTCTGCGCCGGAGACGCCCTCCGAGCCGGAGCAGCCAGACGCGCCGTCCGAACCGGACCAGCCCTCCGGCAGTACATCCGTCCTGGACTATGAGCAGCAGGTCGTAACGCTCGTCAACGCCGAGCGCGCCAAATACGGCCTCGCCGCCCTCACGCTCGATGAGATGCTCTGCGGCTACGCCCGCGTCAAATCGCAGGACATGCACGACCAGGGCTACTTCTCCCACACCAGCCCGACCTATGGCTCCCCGTTCGATATGATGCGCGCCTTTGGCGTCAGCTACCGCACAGCGGGGGAAAACATCGCCATGGGCTACGCGACCCCCGCCGCCGTTGTAGAGGCCTGGATGAATTCCGAGGGCCACCGCGCGAACATCCTGTCCGCGAACTACACGACGCTCGGCGTCGGCTACGTCGCGGACGGCGGGTACTGGACCCAGTGGTTCATCGGCTGACCAAGCAAAAACAGAAAGAAAAAGCCGTGTCATATTCTTCTCTGCCCCTGCCGTCTGGCAGGGGCCTTTTTTCTGCGTCCGGCATAGAATGGAGCGAAAGAAGGGATCGTTTTGACCAAAACCGCTGTTTTGCTGGGCGGCGACCGGCGGCAGAGCTGCCTTGCCCGGCAGCTGCAGGCGTGCGGCTTCGCCGTGCGCACCTGCGGCGTGCCCGGCTGCCCGGATACCGCCCACACGCTCCCCGCCTGCGTCCGGGGTGCGGAGCTGCTCATCCTGCCGATGCCCGCCCTGCGCGCGCCGGACCGCATCCGCGCCGCCCCGGACGATCTGCCGCTCGCGCCCACGCTGGACGCGGCCGCGCCCGATGCGCTCGTCTGCGGCGGACTGCTGGACGCGGCTGTGCCCGCCCTGCAGGCCCACAGCCTGCGTTGGTTCGATTACGCCCGCGACGAGACCCTTGCCCTTGAAAACGCCGAGCTGACCGCTGAGGCGGCTCTGCCGCCGCTTCTGGCCCGCCTACCCTGCCCGCTGCGCGGCAGCCGCATCCTGATCCTCGGCTTCGGCCGCATCGGCAAGCGCCTCGCCTGGAAGCTGCACACCCTCGGCGCAGCCGTCACCGTCGCCGCGCGGCGGCCAGAAGCGCTCGCCCTCGCCCGTATCCTCGGCCTGCAGGCGGAGCCGCTCGGCCCGCAGCTGCAGGGGCTGGCCGTCTATGACGCCGTCGTCAATACCGTCCCCGCGCCCGTCATCTGTGACGCGCAGCTGTCCGCCATCCGCCCCGACGCCGCCCTGCTGGAGCTTGCCAGCCTCCCCGGCGGCTTCTGCCCCGCCGCGGCCGAACGCGCCGGGTATCTCGCCGCCCGGGGTCTGCCGGGCGTCTACGCGCCGGAGGCCGCCGCGGCCGTCATCCGCCGCGCGATCATCCGCGAACTTGATCTGGAGGAATGCCCATGAACCGCAAGACCATCGGGCTCGCCATGTGCGGCTCGTTCTGTACCTTTGCCCGCGTGCTGGACGCCTTTTCCGCGCTCGACCGCGAACAGTATGACCTCGTCCCCATCCAGTCGCAGGCCGCCTATGCCACCGACACCCGCTTCGGCGCGGCCGCGGACTTCCGCGCCCGGCTCGAGGCCCTCTGTGGCCGCCCCATCATCCATACCATCGAAGAAGCGGAGCCCATCGGCCCCAAAAAGCTCCTCGACGTGCTCGTCATCGCCCCCTGCACCGGCAATACGCTCGCCAAGCTCGCCGCCGGCATCGCCGACGGCCCGGTCACCCTCGCCGCCAAGGCCCACCTGCGCAACGAGCGCCCGATCGTCCTCGCCGTCTCGACCAACGACGGTCTGGCCGGCAACGCCGCGAGCCTCGGCGCGCTTCTGAACCGCCGCGGCTACTATTTCGTCCCCTTCGGCCAGGACAGTGCCATCAAAAAGCCCCGTTCCCTCGTCGCCGACTTCCCCCAGCTCCCCGCCGCCCTCTCCGCCGCCCTGCAAGGCCAGCAGCTCCAGCCGATGCTCTGCGGGGCGAGGACGTAATCTCGCCGCAGCGGACTACAGCTTCCCCTGCGGGCAGGCATGGAGATGCGCACCCCAAAGGCTCCCCTCTCAGGGGAGCTGGCAGCCGCAGGCTGACTGAGAGGTTGCCGCAAATTTGATATGACCTCTCCGTCCCGGCTCCGCCGGGCCACCTCCCCTGAAAGGGGAGGCTTTGATGCAAAGATACCCCGCCCGCTGCCGGGGCAGCGGGCGGGGCATTTGCTGTGATTCGCTCTGTCTTACTGTTCCATCGTCAGGAAGCGGTGGAGCATGACGGAGACCTGGGCGCGGGTGGCGTTGTTCTTGGCGGACAGGGTGGTCCGGCCGTTGGTGCTGACGCCGGTGATGATGCCGTTGCCGACCGCCCACTGCATCGCCGTGACCGCGTAGGAGCTGACTGCGCTCTGGTCGGCGAAGCCGTTCAGCGCGGAGGAGCTGGCCGCCGGGGAACCGGCGTAGCGGTACAGGATGGCCGCGATCTGCTCACGGGTGATCTTGCCGTCCGGGTCGAAGGTCGTGGCGGTCGCGCCGTTGACGATGCCCTTGCTGGACGCCCAGAGGACCGGCTCATAGTAGTACTGGTTCTGCTTGTTGTCGGTGAACTTGTTGGTGATACCGGCAACGGAGGGTTCGCCCGCCGCACGGTACAGGATCGTGACGAGCATGGCGCGGGTCATGTTCTGGCCGGGGCCGAAGACGTTGGGGTTCTTCGTGCTGATGCCGTTGACAAGGCCGTTGCCGTACATGAAGTCGACGGAGTTGGCCGCCCACTTGAACGAGCCGGAGACATCGGTGAACTTGCTCGACGCCGTCTGCTGCACGACCTTGAAGGTCAGCGTGCCCTTGTCGCTGCCGTTGATGGTGTAGTTGACCTCGACGGTCTTGCTGTCGGCCAGCGGGAGGACATAGAGGTTGTCGATGGAGTTCGAGCCGGAGAAGGAGAATCTCGTCGAGCCGAGGTCCTTGGCTGCGAGCGCGGTGCAGCTGTTGATCTTGCTGTACTGCGTGTAGAGCTTGCCGCCGGTGACACGGGTGATGGTGATGTACGCGCTGGAGGCATTGGACTCGGGCGCGAGCTCGTCCGCGATCGCCATGGACTTGAAGGTCGCGCCGGTGGAGTACACCGAGTGCGTATCGTTGACGTAGATGACCAGATTGCCGTTGGCCTCGCCGTTCGAGCCGTAAGCGGTGAACGGGATGACGACGGAATACTTCGCCGTGCTGGAGCCAGCGATGAACGTGACGTTCTTCAGGAGCGTCGTGCCCGTGGACACGTAGTAGCTCTCGCTGCCGACCTTGCCGGAGCTCGTGGAGCTGCCCTTATACAGCGCGCCGCGCGAATCGCTCGCCGTGCCAAACCGGACATAGCTCAGGCCGGAACCATAGACAGACTGGAAGTCGCTGACCTGCATGGTCTGGGACTCGTTCGCGGAGATATGGTAGGCAACGGTACCGGCGTTCGTCATGATGATGAGCTTGCCGGTCGCGATCTGGCCGCTGGTGCCGTAGGCCGCGTAGTCGATGGTGTAGCTGCCCGCGCTGCGCGACGGCTTGAACGCCATGCGGCTGACGTCGCTGGCCGAATACTTGTTGCCCGCCGAGATGGAGCTGGACAGGGAGCTGGAGGAATAGATCGTGCCGGTCGTCGGCAGCGTGAAGGAGAAGGTGCTGGGCGTGGTGCTCGTGGCCTTCCTGACCGCGTCGGAGAGCTTGCCGCCGTCGAGCATGACGTACGTCGCATCCTCCTCGAGCATCAGCTGCACATCCTGCGCCGCGGGGACGGTGACGGTGATGTCCTTTGTGCCGGTATAATCCTTGCCGTCAATGGTGGTCTTGGCGGTCAACTTGGCCGTGCCGCCGGAGACAGCCGTCACCTTGACGCTCTTGCCGGTGGAATCGACCTTGACGATCGCGGTGTCGCTGGAGGTCCAGCTGATGGTCGGGTTCTTGCCCGTGACGTCGACATAGCGCTTCGTCAGCGGGTTATACTGCTGCGGGGTCGCCGAAGCGGTGACCACATCGCCCGGCTTGATCGTGCCGGAGTTGTTGAGGTTGATCTGAACAAAATACTCGCCGCCGACAGAAACACTCGAAATGTTGCTGATGACGTAAGCGTTATCGCTCGTAATGATCTTGCAGTAGAAGGAATAGGAACCCGGAGCGGTGATGACCTCGGACAGATCCAGCTCAGAAATGCCGTAGGTCTTGCCGCTCATGCTCGTGTCGGTCTTGACTGCATTGGACTGGCCGTTGTACCAGATGAACTTACTGAAAGTCTTACCGCCGGTATAAGCACTGACAGCCAGCTTCATAGATGTGCCATCCAGCTTGTAAGTCAGGCTGGATTCCGGCTGGTCCTCAATGGTGATATCCGAAATATCGACCGCCTCGGTTGTTACCGTCCGCTTTCCATCGATCGGATAATAGAATGTTTTGTCCGAGGTATATTTTCCATCCAGTTCAACATCGAACTTGTACTTTGTACCGCTCTTCACCGGCGTAACATCCTTGACCGGCAGGTACATGGTGTTGTCCGACTGGACGAGTTTGACCTCAATGTCGCGCTCCTTCAGGTTCTTGATGGTGTCGATGACGCTGCTGATGGGGCCTGCAACGGCCGGAGCCTTTGCGTCCTTGTAGCAGACACCCTGCCAGATATCAAACGTATAGGTAGCGTCCTTGCTGCCGTCGACAGAGGCATTGAGCGTGACCTTCGTGCCCGCCTTGCGCATGTAGACGGTCACATTTGCGCCGGTAGCCGTAGTCTTGCTGCTGTTGCTGGCAAAGGAAATGTAGTTCTTGCTGGCCGCCGGGATAGACCACTGTACGCGGCTCGCATCGGACGCAGTGTCGGAATCGACCGTAGCCGTCAGTTGAACGCTGGTCAGCATTTCCGAAGGAACCGTAATAGGGCTGCTGCCATTCTTCGTCGTATCCATCACGCCGAAGAACATGTTACCCTTGCTAAGTTCACGCTTTGTCGTTGCGTTTGCAACGTCGATTGTCAGGCCGTCGGCTTTGGTGGGCACGATCGTGACATTGCTGGTCACAGAAAGGGTATCTGTCATGCCCTTGACCGTGACCGTGACCGTCGCCGTGCCGGTCCTCGACTGCGGATAGAGCGTACCGTCGCTGCCAACGATCAGCGTATTCTTATCGCTGCTTGTATAAACAAACGTCTTATTCGAAACGTTCTGGCCGTAACGCTTCAATGTCGGCGTGAGCTTCGTCAGCGTCGCATTATAAACGATAGTCAGATTCTGCTGCGCGTCCGGCAGCGTCAGGTCATACCCGGCCTGGCCGCCGACCGTGACTGTAAAGGTCTTTGTGATTGGGTTGCCGTTGGCATCCGTGACATAATCATAATATGTTTTTTGGCTAGCAGCCCCTTCAACAGTGAAATTCGCATTCTCGTTTCCAGAAGGGTTCGGTGTCTTTTTCAGCAAATAAGCCGTGATGACGCTCGGGCCATTGCCGCCAGCTGCTGCAACGCTCACCGTGGATTCACCGTTGCCGCTGTTGTTTACATAGTAGCTGCCGATTGTCGTTTCTGCGCCGCCAACCGTTGCAATGCTCTTATACTGGCTCGCAAAGCCAACGATCACGTCACCTGCTCTGCCCTTAGGCCCGGTGACCGTCGCCTTGAGCGTCAGGCTCGCGCCCGGCTCCAGCGCTGCACTCGTGCTGCTGCCATAACCGTAGTCATAGCTGCCGCTGGTCGTCGTGCTCAGCGTGAGCGTCCAGTTCGTGACCGTGACTTCCCACGTCATGAGTGCTTCGTTATAACTCGAAGAGTTCACGTCGCTTGCTTTCTCATAGGCGGAAATCGTTGCGCTGTAGCCATAGTAGCTGCTGCTGCTTGCTACCGCCGTGATCGTCGCAGTACCATCACTGCCTCCTGCAACACGAACAGCGCTATCATTGGACGAACGCCAATATGTAGCCGTCTTTCCGCCCACATCTTTACACTCTAATGGTTTAGTCTCGCCCGGAGCGAGATACAACGCGCCACCCACCGCGGGTGCAGCCAGCACAGCCGGGACCATAGACAGAACCATGGCCAGCACCAGTGCAAAGCTGAGGATCTTTCCAAATGTACGCTTCATAAGTGCACCTCTTTCAAATTCGTAGTTTTCTATCACTACAGATTTCCATGTAATCAGTTTACCATAAAAATTAAAAAATGCAACCAATTTTTATGCTTTCCGCCGATTTTCCAACCCTTTCAGCCCCTTCCTCCCCATCTTGCGTGGTAGACGTAATATCCCCCACAACATATTGTGGGCCCGCTCCGCCGCACCCCAAGGCTCCCCTCTCAGGGGCCGATTCCCCCTATCAGGGGGAAATGTCCCGAAGGGACAAAAGGGGTAGGGACGCTGTCACCGAAGGTGACTGAGCGGTTGTCACAAATTTGGTACGACCTCTCCGTCTCGGCGTTCCGCCGAGCCACCTCCCCTGAAAGGGGAGGCTTTGGATTTCCGCACCGCCATGGCTTCCCCTATGAGGGGAAGCTGTCGCCGCAAGGCGACTGATGAGGTGGACAGCGTCTCGTCAACGCAGCTGCCTCCACCTCATCCGTCACGGCTCCCGCCGTGCCACCTTCCCCTCATAGGGGAAGGCTTTCTCCCCACCTCCCCACACGCAAAAATCCCCCGCAGGTTGCACCCCAAAATAAAAAAATCGCCCTCCCATCCGGGAGGGCGTACTTGACATCTTCCAGAGATTTGCTATAATAGAGCTACCAAGGGCCCCTCGACAAGCGGTTTGGCCTCTGGTGCTGTGGAAGTTCTTAAAACGAGTTAAGAAACCGTCACTTGCCAGAGTGGCGGTTTCTGCCGTTTATGCGGATCGTGACCGTGAGTCCAAAGATATGGAACGTCAGTGTGATCGGCATAAGTACATCCCCCCTTTCGGAGAGGCGTAGGCCAAACCGCCCGTCGCTGTGTTGGGGCCCTGGGGTTTCTTTCGAAACCAGCTTTATTTTACCAATTTCGTCCGTATCTGTCAATTCAAAATCTCCAGCGCACAAAAAATCGCCCTCCCAGATGGGAGGGCGATCGTTTTTAATCTTCCAGCGCTTCATACAGCGGCCGGAGCTCTTCGAGCTTGGTGAGGCTGCAGGAGGCGTTCCAGGCCATGAAGCCGCCGGTGAAGCCCTGCTCGCGCAGGCCGCGGATCTCGTCGCCGATCTCCTGCACGCCGTATTCGTTGTACGGCGGCTGGATGGCGTTGTAGGCCTGGATCCAGGTGCGGTCGATGGCGGGCGACGGCGTCTCGGACTGGCGCTTGGCCGCCGATTCGGTCCAGTCGAGCAGCGTCTCATACGGGTGCTCCCACGGGCGGTAGGTCCCGTTGCGCGCGAAATGGTCCGGATACGGCATGCCGGAGATGACGTCGACCACGTTGCTGACCGCGGGCCAGTACTGGCCGTAGGCCGTCACGTAGTTGCTGCTGGCCTCGCCGAAGACGTCCGCGCCGACATACACGCCGTACTCATGCAGGATGTCCGTCGCGTACATCAAAAACCGCTGGATGGCCTGCGCCTTGGTCTCGCCGTATTCGTTGCGGAAGTCGATGGTGCCCGCTTCCTCGTATTTGTCCGTCCGGTCCGGGAAGCGGACGTAGTCGAACTGGATCTCGTTGAAGCCCATGGTCTCGACCGCGTCGATCGCCAGCGCGACCTTGTACTCCCACACGTAGCGGCAGAACGCGCTCGGCCAGTAGCTCGCATTTGCGACCATCAGCGGCTCGCCGTATTGGTCCGCGATGGCGTATTCCGGATGATCCTGGCAGAAGAACGAATCGTTGAACACCGTCAGTCGCCCGATGGCGTAGAAGCCTGCGTCCTTGATCTTCTGGATGACCTGCCGGTATTCCTCGACCGTGTTGTTCGCGTACTGGTACGCCGTGGGGGAATATTCCTCGTACACGGGCGAGTCATAGCCGATGGACGTGCCGTCCATGATGTTGACGACGAAGGCGTTGATCTTCGTGGTCTTCGCGTATTCGATGTACTTGTCGATGTCCGCCAGCACCGCCGGGTCGCAGGTCAGATAGATGGCGTAGCAGGGGTTCGGCATCTTGTTGTCGGCAAAGTCGGCCTTTTCCCGCGGGAAATAGTCCAGGCTCTCCGCGTCGCCGCCGCCGAGTCTGTCGCCGCGCCCGGCGTGGATGGCGTAAACGCCGAAGCGGTCGTAGACCTCGTTGGCATCCTCTTCTGTCGTGGCGACGTACTGGCCGCTGATATACCCCGTCTCGCCCTGATACGAGACCTCGTACAGGTCGACGACGCCGTTCGTCGTGCCCTCATAGCCGAGCACCTGCAGCTGCGTCCCCTTCTCGAGCAGCGCGCCGAGCTCGATGGAGTCCTTCGCCAGCCGCAGATTCTGCGGCGTGCGCACGTAGACGACCTTTTCCGCGATGACTGCATTCGGATCCTGCGTCAGATTTTCCTCCGACACATACCCGCAGTCGAGCGTCGTGAAGTAGGTCAGGTAATACCGCACCCCGTCCCGCTCGACCGATTTGTCCGTGGAATACGTGATCTGCATCCCGCGCGCGACCGTGCCGGTCTGGCTCAGATCCTCGTCGTAATACGGCACCTGCGTCGTGGTGGCGCAGATAAAGCCCGATTCATACCGCGGCGCGGCGTCCTGCGCCGTCTGCGGCTCGTCCGCCTGTTTGGGCGAAGCCCCGGCGATCACACAGACAAACAGGACGAGGGCGATCACGATCAGCACCGTGATCATCACACCCCAGCTGTGCTCGCGCACAAACTGCCCGAGCAGTTTCAGCCGCTGCACCCGCTGCTTTCTGCGCGCCGCAGCCGACATTCGCTTTTTCCTGCGTAATTTCATACTCTCTCCCGGATATCCGCACAGTGTACGGATACTGTTATAAAGATGGCCTTATTATACTACATTTTGCACAGGATTTCTACCTTTTTTGGAAGATCGTCCCTGTTTCGGCCGGAATTTTCCCGCTTTTTTCACGCTTTTTCCCTATTTTTCGAAAAAAATCTTCCTTTTTTCCGCCCTGTGTGGTACGATGGTGGCGATTTTCACCGGGACTTTCAGGAAGGAGCGCTTCGCATGCTCGCTGTTCTCGTCAATACGCTGGCCGTCCTGCTCGGCAGCACCGTCGGTCTTCTGGCCCGGAAGGGCATCCCGGAAAAGGTCTCCGGCGCGATCATGACCGCCATCTCCCTCTGCACGCTCTATGCCGGCGTCAGCGGTATGCTCAAGGGCGAAAATACGCTGGTGCTGATCGTCTCCATGGTCCTCGGCACCGCCGCGGGCACGCTTCTGGATCTCGACGGCGCGCTCGCCCGCCTGGGCAAGGCCATCGAGTCGCGCTTCCGCCGCACGGACGGAAAGACCAGCGTGGCCGAGGGCTTTGTGACCGCGTCCTTGCTGTTCTGCATCGGCGCGATGACCTTCGTCGGCTGCATCAATGCGGGCCTCCGGCAGGACTATGAGCTGCTGTTCACCAAGTCGCTGCTGGACTGCATCTCCTCCTGCATGCTGTCCGTCACGCTCGGCATCGGCGTTCTGTGCTCGGCCGGGTTCGTCCTGGTCTTCCAGGGGGCGATCGTCCTGCTCGCGCAGGTCCTGGCCCCGGTCCTGTCCGACGCGGCCATCGCGGAGCTGACCTGCTGCGGCTCGGTCATGATCGTGGCCATCAGCCTCAACATGCTCGGCCTCACGAAGATCAAGACCGCTGATCTCCTGCCCGCCCTGCTCTTCGTCCCCCTCTTCACCTGGCTCTTCTCCTACCTCCCGCTCTGACGGCGGAAACCCCATAAACCAACGCCCCGCCGGATGGAAGCCATCCGGCGGGGCGTTTTATTCATCTCGATTTTCTTTGCGGATGCGCATTTTTCAAAAACCATGCTATACGATTGTCGGTTTAAGCGTTTGGACGGACAAGAGGTGTCCCTGATGGATATGAAAGAGAAAATCACGGAGCTGGCTGACGGCTTTTCCTCCTGCTCTAAAATGCTGATCGCCATCGGAGATGAGACCCGGCAGCATCTGATTCTGGAAATGATGAAAACGGGAAATTGCAGCGGTGTCCGCGTGGGAGAGATCACAGAGAAAACGAACCTGTCCCGCCCGGCGGTGTCGCACCATCTGCAGATCATGAAAGACGCAGGTATTGTCAAGGTCTGCAATTACCGCGAAGGGATGCCGGAGTGGTTCCTGAACGGCATGGGGGCTGCGCTGCTCGCGCCTACCGCAATGAATCAGCAGAAGTTTTATTTTGAACTGCTGCCCAGCGGCAGCGTAAAGCTGACAAACGGCAAAGGATTCTACACGAAGTTAGACCTCGGTATTGTAAAGTACCATTTTGAAGCTGTATCAAAAGCGGCCATTCTCTGAAAGATAACAAACGCCCGGCTCTCTCCATGAAAGGCGGGCGGGAACTCACCAGCGGGTCATGTTCTTTTTGAACTTGGCGATATAGGCCGCTTTCAGCTCCTGTTCCTGGATCCCGTAACACAGAAGGACGTCATTGTAATACATGAGCACATCTGCCAGCTCTTCGACCAGATGCTGCCGGACCCCGGCATCCCCGGCGGCTTTCCTGTCCCCGTTTTTCTTGATAATGTCAATGACTTCTCCGACTTCTCCGAGCATCCACAGCAGCTTATGCTTCCCGGCTTCCGGGCCGATCGTCTCCCACTTGTCCTGATAATTTTCCTGCAGGGCCTGCTGCATCGCAAGCATCTCTTTTATCGAAAAATCGTCCATCATATCCTCCGTTTCATGCCCCTTTACCGCAGATACTGGATCGTGCCGAGGATGGCGAGGTGGAGGGGGTAGTAGAGGTAGAACAGCCATTTCATGACGCGGTTGATGCGCGGGTCCTTGCCGCGCAGGCCGTTATAGCGCGCGAGCACCGGCAGCGACAGCGCTACCGCCATCTGCAGAAGCCCATAGACCACGTCCAGCGCGAAGCAGTACACCGCCGCATACAGCGCCACGTAAAACAGCAGCCACCGTCCCTGCGCCTTCAGATCCCCGCGGTTCGTGCCGAACGCGAGCACGCAGAGGCTCGCGATGCAGCTCCAGTCGCTCGGGAAGCTCACCAGGCAGATCAATACGACCAGCAGCGTCTTTTTGAGCTGGCTGTAGCCCGGGTGGTTCGCCACGCGCAGCATCACAAGGCCCCACGCCAGCGACCACATCACGCTCGTCTGGTTCAGGATCCCGCCGTAATAAAACGGGATAAACGACCGCGCGTCCACAAAATCCTGCGACGCGAAGATGTACGCAAAGTGCGAGATCACCGCGAACACGAACAGCCGCAGCGTGTACCGGTTCAGATCCCGCGTGTGATAATAGCCCTCGGCGATAAAAAAGCACATGATGGGGCAGGTCATCCGCCCGATCAGATGCATGAGCAGCGCCAGCGGCGCCTTCGAATACCCCGGGAACACCAGCCAGGCGATATGGTCGATCGTCATGGCGAGGATCGCCAGCAGCTTGATCTGGTTCGCGTCCATGGTCTTTTTCATAGCTCTCTCCGTTCTCAAACACCCGGACCTTTCGGCCCGGGTGCTGCTTTTCTTTTTTATTGCTCTTTCATCAGCTTGCGGCGGGCGAGGTTGATCGTGCCCTCCTGCATGGAGCTGATCCACTGCAGGCTCTTGCCGCAGCCGTTGGCGACGCAGGAATCCGCGTCGTCGGCGATGGAGCAGGCGATCTGCGTGCGCTCGGCGATGAGCTTGTCGAAGCCGTACAGCAGACTTCCGCCGCCCGTCAGCACGATGCCATTCTGCGCGATATCCGCCACGAGCTCCGGCGACGAATGCTCCAGCACGTCCAGCACCTCGTCGACGATCTGCCGCGCCGGGCGCTTGAAGGCCTCGAGCATCTCCATCGACGAGACCGTCACCTCGTTCGGCAGGCCTGTCTTGGCGTCGCGGCCCTTGACGAGCATCGAGACCTCCTGCGGCCGCTCATACACGCAGCCGATGGTGATCTTGACCTCCTCCGCCGTGTTGAGGCCGATGAGCATCCCGTAGCGCTTGCGCATATACGCCGCCACCGCCTCGTCGAACGTATCGCCCGCGACCTTGATGGAAGACGAGGTCGCAATGCCGTTCAGGCTCAAAACTGCGATATCCGTCGTGCCGCCGCCGATGTCGACGACCATATGCCCCTCCGGCCCGCTGATCGCCAGTTTCGCGCCGAGCGCGGCGGCGAACGGCTCTTCGATCAGGTAGACGCGGCGGGCGCCGGCCTCCATCGCGGCCTGGATGACCGCGCGCTCCTCCACCTCCGTGATGCCGGACGGGACGGAGACGACCACGCGGGGCTTGACGAGCGTGAAGCGGTTGATCTTCTTGAGGAACTGCTCGAGCATCTTCTCCGTCATCTCATAGTCGGAGATCACGCCGTCGCGCAGCGGGCGCACGGCGACGATATTGCCGGGCGTCCGCCCGAGCATATTCCGCGCGGCGGAGCCGACCTGCAGCACCTTGCCGGTATTCTTGTCCACTGCCACGACCGACGGCTCGCGCAGGACGATGCCCCTGCCCTCTTCGTAGCAGAGCACGTTCGCCGTGCCGAGGTCGATGCCGATATCACGAATCAGTTTCATAGTCTTGTATCCTTCAGTCTTGTTTTCTCGGTGCGGCGAAGGCCGCATATACAACGTCCGACGCGCCCGCCGTGCGCAGCACGCGGCTGCACTCTGCGAGCGTCGCGCCGGTCGTCACGATATCGTCGATCAGCAGGACGCGCCTGCCGTCAAGTCTGGCGGCCCGTTCCGGCTCGTAGGCGCCGGAGACGTTTGCCCGCCGCCCGGCCGGATCAGCCACGGTCGACTGGGCGGGCGGATTGCGCGTCTTGCGCAGCAGGCGGACCGACTCCAGGCCGAGCCGCTTTGCGATCTCGCGGCACAAAAGCTCCGACTGGTCATACCCGCGCGAGCGCCGCCGCCGGCGGCTGACCGGCGCCCAGGTGAGCGTGTCGAAGCGGCCCGCGAGCTTATCTTCGATCGTATGCGCCATCCACGCGCCGTAGACGGCCGCGTAATGCGCCGCGCCGCCGAATTTGAAGCGCAGGAATGACTCGCGCAGCGCGCCCTCATAGTAAAAGCTGACCGCGCCTGCCTCTGTGAACCGCACCTGCGGCGCGGCGCCGTCATACTCCGGAAGCGAGTCGAGGCAGCGCGGGCACACAGGCCCCTGCTTCTCCAGCAGCTTTCCGCAGATCACGCACTTCGGCGGGTACAGCAGATCCAGCAGCCACGCAAGCAGCTTCATGCGTTACGCCTTTCCCTCCAGCCGGAGCTTCAGCCCGCTGTAGCGCCGCTGGCGGCGGTCATTGCGGGTCATGGCGGCGACGACGTCCTCATTGCCGACGATGATCAGAAGCTCCCGCGCCCGCGTGATCGCCGTGTACAGAACGCTTCTGGTCAGCAGCATCTGCGGCCCGCCGCACAGGCAGAGCACGACCGCGCGGTATTCGCTGCCCTGGCTCTTGTGGACGGTCATGGCGTAGGCCGGTTCAAGCTCCGAGAGCATGTCGAAGCTGTATTCCGCCGTTTTTTCATCGAACTGGACGGTCATGGTCTCCTGCTGGAAATCGATCTGCGTGATGCAGCCGATATCGCCGTTGAAGATCCCGGTCCCCGCGCCGAGACCATCCGCCCGTTTCCACATTATATCATAGTTATTCCGGATTTGCATTACCCGATCGCCGATCCGGAAGGAAAAATCTCCGTGTTTTTTCTCTTTTTTCCCGTCCGCGGGCGGGTTGAGCACGGCCTGCAGCGCCAGATTCAGGGCCTTTGTGCCTGTCTCGTGCTTCCGGCTGGGGCTGAGCACCTGAATGTCCGCGGGCGCGATGCCCATGTTTTTGGGCAGCCGCGTCTGGCAGAGCTCCTGGATGGTCCGCACCGCGGCGGCCGGATCGCGGCGGCGCAGGAAGAAAAAGTCCCGGTCCGTCGCCGTCAGCCGCGGCAGCTCGCCCTGATTGACCGCGTGGGCGTTCATGACGATGAGGCTTTTCTGCGCCTGGCGGAAGATCTGTGTCAGCCGCACGGTCTGCACCATGCCGCTGCGGATGAGGTCCGAAAACACGTTCCCCGGCCCGACCGGCGGCAGCTGGTCCGGGTCGCCGACGAGAAGCAGGCGGCAGCCGGGCTTCAGCGCCTTCAGGAGAGACGTCATCAGCGGCAGGTCGACCATCGACGTCTCGTCCACGATCATCGCGTCGCAGCTGAGCGGCGCATCCTCATCGTGATAAAAGGCCATCGCGCCCGTCTGCTCGTCAAACTGCGCCTCGAGAAGCCGGTGGATGGTCGAGGCCTCACGCCCCGTGACCTCCGAGAGCCGCTTGGCGGCCCGGCCGGTCGGCGCAGCGAGCTGCGTTTTGAGCTTCAGCTCGTCGAACAGCTGCAGAATGCCCGCCATGACCGTCGTCTTGCCCGTTCCGGGCCCGCCGGTCACGATCAGCAGCTGCTGCGCAGCCGCCGCACGGATGGCGGCAAGCTGCTCGGGTGCGTAGTCGATCTCCTGCCGGTCCTCGATCGTCTCCAGCAGCGCGTCCAGCCGCTTCGGCTCCGGCAGCTCCGCCTCCGCCATGCTGAGGATGCGGCGGCAGACATACGTCTCCGCCTCATACAGCTCCGGCAGATAGCAGGCCGTGAGTCCGGCAAGCTCGCTGCACATCATCCGCTCCTGCTCCTGCAGGCGCGTGAAGCCTGCGTCGATGGTCTCGCCGTCCAGCTCCAGCAGCGCGCAGGTGGCCGCGCGCAGCTTGTCCTGCGGGATAAAGGTATGCCCCGCGCCGAGGTTATACGAGAGCTCAAACAGGATCCCGGCCTCCACGCGCCGCTCATCGTCGGCGCTGACGCCGAGTGCGATGGCAAACGCGTCGACCTGCGAAAAATCCGCGCTGTAATAGGGGTCCGTCAGCAGATACGGGTCATCCTGCAGCGCCTCCTGCGCCAGCTCCCCGTAAGCGCGGTAGAGCCGCACGGCGAGCTGCGCCGGCAGATGGTACATGGTCAGAAACTCGATGAGCCGCCGGATACCGGACTGGCGCTGGAAGCTCTCAGCCATCTCCTGCGCCTTTTTCTCTGTGATCCCGGGGATCTCGGTCAGGCGCATGGGGTCCTGCTCGAGCACGGTCAGGCTCTGGTCGCCGAAGCGGCCGACGATCTTCTCCGCTGTCCGCGGGCCGATGCCCTTGACGGCGCGGGAGGAAAAAAACGCCAGGATCTCGCTCGTCGTCTCCGGCATGAGGCGCTCGAGAAACTCCGCCTCAAACTGCTGTCCGAAAGACTGGTGGCGCGTCCACTTGCCGACGATCGCCAGCCGCTCGCCCACGACGCTCATGGGGATGGTCCCGACGACGGTGACCGTCTCCCCCTGCTCCGTGCGGACCTTCAGCACGCAGTAGCCGTTTTCGGGGTTCTGATAGATGACCGCGAGCACGGTCCCCTGTATCATCTGCGATTCCTGTTCCATTCCATACTCTCCTGAAAAGACTCCGATCTTTTATCCGGAGCCTCCGTAACATTCGCTGCAGGACACATACTCCACGCACGCGTAGGCCTGCGCCAGCTGCCGGGCCAGAGCCTCGGTCTCGGGCGTCTCTTCTCCGCCCGCGAGCACGAGCCGGCCGGCGGCGAGGCCGCTTTCCCGCGCCCAGACGAACGCGCGGACCTGCCGCTCGAGCTGCGGCTCGCATGCCTGCAGGCGGTAGACCGTGACGGCCTCGCGCCGCTGCGGCAGCACGCACCAGCCAAACAGCGCCCACCCGGCGGCAAACAAGCCTGCCGCGGCCAGCACCGTGCAGACGATCACCCAGAACATCCTGCATCCCCCCGCGGGTATCCTATGCCGCGGGGCCGAGATATGTGCCTATTCTACTATATCTCCCCGGCATTTTCCAGAGCGTCGGCAAAAAAAGCGCCCGGCTCACGCCGGGCGCTTTGCGCATTATGGGGTTTTGGCGAAATTACTCGTCGATCTCGATGACGACGCCGGAACCAACGGTACGGCCGCCTTCACGGATAGCGAAGCGGAGGCCCTTCTCGATAGCGATCGGGGTGATCAGCTCGACCTTCATGTCGATGTTATCGCCAGGCATGCACATCTCAACGCCTTCGGGCAGGGAGATGATGCCGGTAACGTCAGTGGTTCTGAAGTAGAACTGCGGACGATAGTTGTTGAAGAACGGGGTGTGACGGCCGCCTTCGTCCTTGGACAGAACGTAGACCTGACCAACGAACTTGGTGTGCGGATGGATGGAGCCGGGCTTGGACAGGACCTGGCCTCTTTCGATGGACTTCTTGTCGATGCCGCGGAGCAGAGCGCCGATGTTGTCGCCAGCCTCAGCGTAGTCCATGAGCTTGTGGAACATTTCGATATCGGTGACGACGGTGGACTTCTTCTCGTCGGACAGGCCAACGATCTCGACGGGCTCGTTCTTCTTGATGACGCCACGCTCGACACGACCGGTAGCGACGGTGCCGCGGCCGGAGATGGTGAAGACGTCCTCGACCGGCATCAGGAAGGGCTGGTCAGCCTTGCGGTCCGGGGTCGGGATCCAGGTGTCAACAGCCTGCATGAGCTCTTCGATGCAAGCATACTCGGGAGCCTTCGGGTCGGTGGACTCGGAAGCCAGAGCGTTCAGAGCAGAGCCGCGGATGATGGGGGTGTCGTCGCCCGGGAAGCCGTAGAAGGACAGAGTCTCGCGGACTTCCATCTCGACGAGCTCGAGCAGCTCTTCGTCGTCGACCTGGTCGCACTTGTTCAGGAAGACGAGGACGGAAGGAACGTTAACCTGACGGGCCAGCAGCAGATGCTCCTTGGTCTGCGCCATGGGGCCGTCGGAAGCAGCGATGACCAGGATCGCGCCGTCCATCTGAGCAGCGCCGGTGATCATGTTCTTGATGTAGTCAGCGTGGCCCGGGCAGTCGACGTGGGCGTAGTGACGGCCCTTGATCTGGACGTTGTCTTCGCCGGTCTTGTAGTTGTGGCCGATGCGGTCGTTGGTCTGGTACTCGACGTGAGCGGTGTTGATGGTGATACCACGTTCACGCTCTTCCGGAGCCTTATCGATGGAAGAATAGTCGGTGTACTCAGCGTCGCCGAAGAAAGCCAGGTACTTGGTGATGGCTGCGGTCAGCGTGGTCTTGCCATGGTCGATGTGGCCGATGGTACCAACGTTGACATGGGGCTTATCCTTAATAAAATGCTGTTTTGCCATTTGGATTATCCTCCTTAGTTGATTCACTTACAGTATTATTTTTTGCATCCTCTTCATCATACACGACATTTGCCGATTTGACAAGAAGAATTTCCAACGCAAACGGGTGCGGCGCGGTTATACGCCTCTGCGCTTCGAAATGACGGCGTCCGCCAGGTTTTTGGAGAGCTCCACATAGTGGCTCGGCTCCATGGTGAACTGGCCGCGGCCCTGCGTTCTCGAACGCAGGTTCGTCGCGTAGCCGAACATCTCGGACAGCGGAACGAAGCAGTCGATCTGCTGAGCGCCGTTGCGCTGTGTGAGGCCTGCGATGTTGCCGCGGCGGGACGTGACGTCGCCGATGACGTCGCCCATGTACTCGTCGGGAACGATGATGCAGACCTTCATGATGGGCTCGAGGATCACGGGATCCGCCTTCTGGCACGCTTCCTTGAACGCCATGGAACCGGCGATCTTGAATGCGAGCTCCGAGGAGTCGACCTCGTGGTAGGAGCCGTCGTACAGCGTGACCTTCACGTCGACGACGGGGAATCCGGCCAGAACGCCGGCCTCCATCGCGCCGCGGATGCCCTGCTCGACCGCAGGAATGAATTCCTTCGGGATCGAGCCGCCGACGGTGGCGTTGATGAACTCAAAGCCCTTGCCGCTCTCATTGGGTTCGACAGTGATCTTGACATGGCCGTACTGGCCCTTGCCGCCGGACTGACGCGCGTACTTGGTCTCCTGATTGACCTTCTTGCGAATGGTCTCTTTGTAGGCGACCTGCGGCGCACCGACGTTTGCCTCGACCTTGAACTCCCGCAGGAGGCGGTCAACGATGATCTCCAGATGAAGCTCACCCATGCCGGCGATGATCGTCTGGCCGGTCTCTTCATCGGTGTAGGTTTTGAACGTGGGATCCTCTTCGGCGAGCTTGGAAAGCGCGATGCCCATCTTTTCCTGACCGGCCTTCGTCTTCGGCTCGATCGCCACGCGGATGACCGGCTCGGGGAAGACCATGTTCTCGAGAACGATGGGATGCTTTTCGTCGCAGAGCGTATCGCCGGTCGTGGTATTCTTCAGGCCGACGGCCGCGGCGATATCGCCGGAATACACAACGGGCAGATCCTCTCTGTGGTTCGCGTGCATGAGCAAAATTCTGCCCATCCGCTCGCGCTGATTCTTGTTGGTGTTGAGGACGGTCTTGCCTGCCTCCAGACAGCCGGAGTACACGCGGAAGAACGCCAGCTTGCCAACGTAGGGATCCGTCATGATCTTGAAGGCCAGGGCTGCAAACGGCTCGTCGTCAGACGGCTCACGCGTTTCCTCTTCCTCGGTCTTCGGGTTGGTGCCGGTAACTGCTTTTTTGTCCAGCGGGGACGGCATATACTCGACAATCGCATCCAGCAGTTCCTGAACGCCCTTATTCTTGTACGAGGAGCCGCAGGTGACCGGAACGGTCTTGTTGGCGATGGTCGCCTTGCGCAGCGCGGCGCGGATCATCTTTTCGGGGATGTCCTCGCCCTCAAGATACAGCGTCATGATCTGGTCGTCCTCTTCCGAGATCGACTCGAGCATGTGGTCGCGGTAGCTGCTTGCGAGCTCCTGCATATCTGCGGGGATCTCTTCCTCGCGCATGTCCTTACCGAGCTCATCATAGAAGATATAGGCCTTCATCTTGATGAGATCGATCACGCCGCGGAAGGTATCTTCGCTTCCGATGGGCAGTTGGATGGGAACGGCGTTACACTTGAGTCGCTCGTCCATCATCTTCAGGACATTGAAGAAATCGGCACCCATCATGTCCATCTTGTTCACGTAAACAAGGCGCGGGACATGATACTGGTCGGCCTGTCTCCATACAGTCTCGGTCTGCGGCTCTACACCGCCCTTGGCGCACAGGACCGTCACAGCGCCGTCGAGCACGCGAAGCGAACGCTCGACCTCGACCGTGAAGTCCACATGACCCGGGGTGTCGATGATGTTGATCCGCACGCCCTTCCAGTGACAGGTGGTAGCAGCAGAGGTGATCGTGATGCCGCGCTCCTGCTCCTGCTCCATCCAGTCCATGGTGGCGGTACCCTCATGGGTCTCACCGAGTCTGTAGTTGACACCGGTGTAGAACAAAATACGCTCGGTCGTCGTCGTTTTGCCTGCATCGATGTGTGCCATGATGCCAATATTTCTCGTATTCTCAAGTGAATATTGTCTTGGCATGCTGTTCTCCTTCTGTAATTACCAGCGGAAGTGAGAGAACGCCTTGTTGGCCTCGGCCATCTTGTGGGTGTCTTCGCGCTTCTTGACGGCGGCACCCGTGTTGTTGCAGGCATCCATGATCTCGCCGGCGAGGCGCTCTCTCATGGTCTTCTCACTTCTTGCACGACTATAGTTAGTCAGCCAGCGCAGGCCAAGGGTCTGACGTCTTTCGGGCCGAACTTCAATAGGAACCTGATAGTTCGCACCGCCGACACGGCGGGTCTTGACTTCCACGGCCGGCATGATGTTTTCCATGGCGGTCTGGAAAGCCTCGAGACCAGACTTGCCGGTCTTCTCTTCCACGATCTGGAACGCACCGTAGACGACCTTCTGGGCTACGCCCTTTTTGCCGTCGAGCATGATGCTGTTGACGAGCTTGGTCACCAGAACGGAACCGTAGATCGGATCGGGAAGGATCTCTCTCTTGGGAACATTACCTCTTCTGGGCACTGTGCTTCCCTCCTTCATAAAATGATTTCATAGGTACTTCGGAAGCCCATAGCTTCCGTGGGTGCCTGCCAAGAGGTTCTTATCATAAATATATATAAAAAACTCTCAGCAAGGCATTGCCTTGCACAAGGCAGAATTGCGATGATAGCGGGAAGAATTACTTCTTCTTGCCGGCCTTCGGGCGCTTTGCACCGTACTTGCTTCTGGCCTGCATACGGCCCTGAACGCCCTGGGTGTCGAGCGTACCACGGATGATGTGGTAACGGACGCCAGGAAGGTCCTTGACACGGCCGCCGCGGATCAGAACGACGGAGTGCTCCTGCAGGTTGTGACCGACACCGGGAATGTAAGCGGAGACCTCGTAACCGTTCGTCAGACGCACACGGGCGATCTTACGCAGGGCGGAGTTCGGCTTCTTCGGGGTGGTGGTACGAACAGCGGTGCAGACACCTCTCTTCTGAGGAGAAGACAGATCGGTGGTCCGGTTCTTCAGCGTGTTGACGCCCTTCTGCAGAGCAGGAGCGGTGGACTTGTAGGTCGACTGTTCTCTTCCCTTTCTTACCAGCTGGTTAAAAGTAGGCATGTTGTTCCTCCTTTCTCGGATTGTTGCTGCTGTGCAGCATGTATTTTATCCCGAAATATCTAAGATATTCCGTTGGGACCGAAGAAATCTGCTTCTCAGCGAAGCAGCGCGGCGCACGCGGCGCCGACATGGATCTGGCAGAGCTTTCCGAGCTCCTTCATCGTGGCGACGGGGATGACCTCGACGCCCGCGTCCCGGCACTGCCCGACCAGCGGCTCGCGCAGCATGGGGTCGGCGTCGTCCGCCACATAGACCGCGGCGACCCGCCCGGCCTTCAGCGCCTTGAGAACCTGCTTGGTCCCGATGAGCTTTCGATCGGTATGCAGCCGTTCCGGCATTCTGACACCTCCATGGCAGACACGCGCAAATACGCAGGCAGGCCCACGCAAATATGGATTATAGCAGAAATCACGAACCGCGTCAACAAAAAATCGCGTAAAACAAAAATAAATTTTTCATTTTTCCCTGCAGCGCCAGCGTTTTTCGCACTTTGGCAAAATGAACAAAAGAAGTCCCGTTCCCCGCCCTGTCTTATGCCCGCCATTCGGAATTTCTATCCCGCACCCGCTTGCCGCGCGGGCGCGGGATATGTTATACTGAGCTGTAAAACGCCTATGGAAAGGACGATTTTCCCATGCAATATGATGTGATCATTATCGGCGCCGGCCCCGGCGGCATTTTCTCCGCCTACGAGCTCTCGAAGCTCTGTCCGGACAAGAAGATCGCCGTGTTTGAAGAGGGCCAGCCGCTCGAAAAGCGCAGATGCCCCATCGACGGCAAGACCGTCAAGCACTGCATCGGCTGCCCGACCTGCGCGATCATGAACGGCTTCGGCGGCGCAGGCGCGTTCTCCGACGGCAAATATAATCTGACGAACGACTTCGGCGGCACGCTGTACGAATACATCGGCAAGAAGCAGGCCATGGAGCTCATGCACTACGTCGATGAGATCAACGTCAGCCACGGCGGCGAGAACACGAAGCTCTATTCCACGGCCAACAGCGCCTTCAAGACCAGATGCCTGCAGTGCGGCCTCCACCTGCTCGACGCCTCTGTCCGCCATCTCGGCACAGATATCAACTTCGTCGTGCTGAAAAACCTCTTTGCCGAGCTTGAGCCGAAGGTCGATTTCCACTTCCGCACCCCCGTGCGCAAGGTCCTGGCCAAGGACGGCGGCTACGAGATCGTCACCGACTCCGGCAGCCACACCTGCAGCCAGTGCATCATCTCCGTCGGCCGCAGCGGCAGCAAGTGGATGGAGAGCGTCTGTAAGGACCTCGCCATCGAGACCAAGTCCAACCGCGTCGACATCGGCGTGCGCGTCGAGCTGCCCGCCGAAATTTTCAAGCACCTGACCGACGAGCTGTACGAGAGCAAGATCGTCTACAAGACCGAAAAATATCAGGATCTCGTCCGCACCTTCTGCATGAACCCGAAGGGCGCGGTCGTCACCGAGAACACCAACGGCATCGTCACCGTCAACGGCCACAGCTATGAGGACCCGGCCAAGCAGACCGAGAACACCAACTTCGCCCTGCTCGTCTCCAAGCACTTCACCGAGCCCTTCAAGGACTCCAACGGCTACGGCGAGTCCATCGCGCGGCTTTCGAACATGCTCGGCGGCGGCGTCATGGTCCAGCGCTTCGGCGATCTCATCCGCGGCCAGCGCTCGACGCCCAAGCGCATCGAAAAGTCCTTCGTCACCCCGACGCTCTCCGCCACGCCCGGCGACCTCTCGCTCGTCATCCCGAAGCGCATTCTCGACAGCATCATCGAAATGATCTACGCCCTCGACAAGATCGCCCCCGGCACGGCCAACGACGACACGCTGCTCTACGGCGTCGAGGTCAAGTTTTATAATATGGAGGTCTCCGTCGACGAAAACCTCGAGACCTCGCACAAGGGCCTGTTCATCATCGGCGACGGCAGCGGCATCACCCACTCCCTCTCCCACGCCTCCGCCAGCGGCGTCTACGTCGCAAGATACCTCGCAAACGAAACATGACCAAAAGCCTCCCTGCAAAGGGAGGCTTTTTCCCGCCCAGGGCTCCCCTCCCAGGGGCCGATTCCCCCTATCAGGGGGGAAATGTCCCGAAGGGA